>Ga0210040_10005570_pt1 | contig 16011 bp, 11 predicted proteins | sample CryGeyCG12114_NA_FD_185462 | JGI IMG/M metagenome (GOLD analysis project Ga0210040, IMG submission 185462) | Groundwater microbial communities from aquifer - Crystal Geyser CG19_WC_8/21/14_NA (SPAdes) (version 2) | ecosystem: Environmental > Aquatic > Deep subsurface > Groundwater | place: USA... | reverse complement strand
TTCCTCACCCCCCTCGCCCGCATCGCGTTCGCAAGCCTCCCCACACGACCTCGCAGTTCGCCCCAACTAACATGTCTCACCGGCTCCAGGAACGCCCCCTCCCGCACCTCCGTCACCGCAATCTTCCCATCCTCCTTCCCCTCCGTCGTCCGCGCCCCGTCCCCAGCCCCAAAGAACAATATATTCTCCGCGAAATTCAGCTTGACGCCGCGGAACCACCGCGGCACACTGTCCATGCGCGCCGACTCGTCGAAACACGGCACGGGGATGGTGCCGCTGTACACGATGGGGAAGAACTTGAAGGCGCTGATCCAGAAGTCGGAGCGGTGGGCGATGGACCAGGCGTAGAGCGCGTGGTAGTCCCGGAAGCGCTGGTTCGTGGCGCGTTCGACCGTGGTTTTGAAGCGGAAGATCTGCGTCGATTGCGGGTTTGGGTTCTCCCAGAGCTTGCGCGGGGCTTGGAGCGTTGTCATGTTGGTGGTGTGGTGGGTGGGTGTGGTTCGTTTGCGGGTGTGCTCTATTTGCAAAAAGTGCCGGTCAGGCCAGCAGAACCAAGGTATTTTGTCCTTGTATTTAGTCAGAGGGGCTAGAAGAGTCGCTCGAATCCAATCCTGAGATCTCTGAATGGGTTGCAGTAACTACCAGATGGTCTAATTGATCGATTGAGGGTATCTGGCGTCAACGACTTGCTTTCTAAGGTAGCTCAAGAGCTTTCCGTTGTTATTGAACAGCAAGTTTGTGACCTCGGACGACGGACCTCGGTCCGATTTTGGTGTTCTTCTCCAAAAGAGGAAGTTCTGCCACATGGATCAGCGACGACAAAGGTTTCCTACAACACAATAAACCAGCACAAGGGAGCACACAGTTGCGATTCGTTGCAAGACGCGGTTATACAGTTATCGGCATCGGGGAAGGCAACCTTGATGAGTAGGACTTGATGTTCAGCATAGTCGAATGCGCCTAACCGTGCCCTACAGTGAGTATGGAGGGTGTACGAATAAGATGTTCAGACAAAAATTTGCTTTCCTCATTGATTGTGTATAGTGTGCCTGTTCGTCCTGCATTGTGGCATATCGTCGATAACATGCAGACCTGTTCGTGTTGGCTTGCTATGGGCTACCAGACACATAATGCACTCGCTGGAGTGATATCTGCCTCGCGGATCCAAGAGTCGTTTCCAAGCAGCTTGCGTGCCTCCAAACAATGTTGTGCGGTGCCAGCTCGGTCACTTGTGTGCGCTCACTTGTATGCGCTCATTTGTTTGTCCCCTCAATCGTGGAGGTAGTCAATGACTGTTGCCGCGCTATCAGACCTATCCAAGATAGGAGCTTCGGCCGCATCCTCTCAATCCTTCATCTCATCATCCGGGTCAACGAAGTCCTCGTCGTCATCCTCGTCATCGTCATCACCAAGCTCATCGCCAGCGTCTTTGGACTTTTGCTCGGCCTCACTCCAGTCGATGACCTTGCCCCGAGTACGTCCACCAATAATGTTGTCCGGGTCGATCTCTTCCATGTTATCTTCATCGGCTTCTACAACTAGTCAGCAAACAGTACTACGCCGCACGATAGCAATCTGTGCACCTTCTGGGGCCTGTGTACTGGTTAGCTGATTGCATAGACAGATCTTTTGCTTGCGCTGAACGTACTTCTTCAGCGCCGCTTTCCTCGCCAGAACTCTCTTCCTCATCCATGCTCATGTCGGCAGTCTCGGGCTGCGCAACGGACTTGCCCTTGGCCTTCTCGCTGACCTCAATCGGCTGCTGCGCGGCAGCAGAATCGTTTGATGACATAGCGCAAATAGGTTCTTAGAGTGGTGGAAAACTTGTGATGCCTGATATGAATTAAGTATGCAGATCTAGTAGGCAGTGAGAAAGGATCGCAAGCTTTGAGTGAAGATTATGTTTGGGAAGGTGCAGTTTGCATCAAAACAGCAACCACATTTCACGGGCAAGGGCAAGCGCGTCTGCGACGCGGTCACGCCTGCCTCGCGTTAGATGAAAGTCCTTGGCGTTGTACGGTGACCAAGGATGATCGAAAGCGCAAGTTATCTAGGAACTCCGCCCGGACAAGCAAAGTGGCCGGCCTTTCCAATGCACACCACCAAACTGCCGGCCAAATGGCTTGTCCGGGCGGGGAGGAGAACCCAGCTTGAAGTGGCCTCATGAAAACGCCTCGCCGGGAGCGATTCCACTATTCACTGCTTCGACTACTATTCTAGCATCATTCGTGACGCCGAGTGCATTTACTTGATCTAGGCAGATTTCAAAGTTGCGAGGCGCAGTTTCAGTGTATACTTCTCCAATGTCTATGATTTCAGCTGCGTGTGTCTAAACCGTGGTGGGCAGCGTCGAGCCTAGTGTAATCCTCTTTGTTCTTCTGCGACCTATATAGATGGCTACTCTCATCGACATCTTTGGTGCTGTAGTGGCTGGCATGAAACCAAACCTTCACCCTTGACGAGCTTATGCTGTGCCGCTTACGATTCGCGCAAGATCAGCAAATATACATGAACCTACGGGAAGGCCACATGCATGAATTCGGAACATATGTCCTTTCTACTTTCAAGCATTGTCAATCCTCCAGCTGTAGGCACCCGGGCTGTCGCAAACAGCAAGCGTGCACTGACCATGTGGCATCTGTGCAATGTCTGTGCTCAGCAAAGATACATAACCACTTCCGCCCCCGTGAGTCCACCCTACGACACGTTAGACTGCCACGATACAGACCAATACTACCTGGAGCGTCTTCTCCATTGGCCACCAGTTCCCTTCACGAAGCTATCGCAAAGATCCCGGCCGTACCTGCCTCACAGAATGGCAATCACTCCAAGCTTCGCGCATTTCGCAAGAGCGATCACTGAAATGCTCCATAGCGTCATCTCCTTCGTGACAGGTGTCCTCTTTCGGTGGCCAATTCAAGTGATAGTGGAATTGGTCAACATACTAGCCGGCGTCATACACTCTGTGCTCGGTATCCTCACAGGTGAGCCTCAACGGTACTGGTAGAAGGATCATGCTGACGAAGGGTGGCAGAGCATATGCTTTTTACATTCGTTTTGGTTCTGCTTGGATTGTGGTGGTCATTCTCTTGCCAGGAGCGAACGAGAAAGCAGCTTGGGTCCATCATACCGGGGAAGAAGAGCCAGTGAGTGGCAAGACGGAAGCACCGCACTCAATGGATCATTGCAGAGAGGTGACTATTTGAAGCAAATGTAGAATGATGTATTGAAGACTCCACTTCTATATATACTCACCCATGCAACTGGGCGCCACGCTAGAAGACGGTATCGAAAAGTCCTTATGCACGATTCCCGGGCTCAGCTAGCTTATCGCCTGTTAAAATTGAGGTACCGGCTGCCTAGAAACAACAAAATCAAATTACTGCCGATGAAGGCAGCAAGGATGCCCAAGTCCCTCCATCGCTCGTCAAATTGCATCTCAAATGGCCGGTAGAATTGATCTCCGCTTGCGTATGCGCAATAGTTGCAGGTACCTGTGGAGCTTGGGTCCTCGATGTAACCGTTTCCCCCAGCAGCGAAGAATGCGGCCATGTAGTCACCACAGCTCGTGCCGCTCGGAGCAGGGAAGGAGTTGAACTCCGTTGGAGTGCACACAACTCGTCGTCCTTGAAGCTCTGTAGTGACCATACCTGAAACCAATCTAGTGATTGGATTGAGCTCATAGAGCCAAGCACGCCAGAACTTGGGGATTTGTGGTTTCGGGACCGCTACGCCACAGAAGAGAGCGAAGATGACAATGATGAAGGGGTTGACCAAGCTTGAAATGAATGAGCTCGGTGTGAGAGCTGAAATCGCCTGGCCTAGAGTTGTAGCGAACACTTCCAGGATGAGGACAATGAAGAATTGGTAACCAGCTCGGCTGCTTGCTGTTTGAAAGCCTGGAAGATAGTACAGTGGCAAGAAGAAGGAGACTGCGCAAATCAGCGTGTAGGGCATCTCAGCACAGACCATGGCGAAGACGAAAGGGAACTGCTTGTATGCCTTTGCGGCTGCTTCTCGGTAGTAGATAAGTCGCTGAAGGTCGTACTTGATCTCGACCTGTGCCAGAATCAGAGCTGGGACGACAGTCGCTTGGAAGATGACGAAGACTCGGTATTGCAGCGATGACCGCGATTCGTTGAGCTGCAGGAATGCAAGACCAGTAATGAGCGCAATGATTATCTGGTTGAACCACCTTGTGAATCCGTACTGGGGTGAACGCCAAAAGGAGAGATGCATGCGCCAGGAGACGACTTTTAGTTGGTGCAACAGCGGCGACGCATACTCCTTCTCAGGTAGTTTTGGCTCAGCTGCAACTTCCTGTTGTCGACGGCCCTTCATAGCCACAATGTCTTGCTTGATAATCGCGAGTTCGTCACTTTCTTGCCAAACCTCGCCCCAATCGCGATCGCCGATACGAGGTGCGAGACCGGCTCCGATCGCTTCTAGCATCCACTCCGCAACATTCTGATCGTCCGGGCAGTATGCATCATGTCTAGCGAAGTAGTCCCGGAGAATGCTGGCGTCCTTTCCAACATCTCCAAAGTAGACACACTCGCCACCTTTTTGAAGCAGCAGGAGTCGATCGAAGTTCTCAAAAAGCGCACTGTTGGGCTGGTGTATAGTACAAAGAATAGCCTGTCCAGCTGCGGCTAATTTCCGTAAGAATCGCACGATGTTGAAAGCAGATTGCGAATCGAGACCGGAAGTAGGCTCGTCCAAGAACAGAAGCAGCTCTGGTTTAGCTGCAAGTTCGACGCCGATCGTGACTCTCTTACGCTCTTCGACGGAGAGACCACTCTCAGGATCTCCAATAATGGCGTCCGCCAGATTCTCCATCTCGAGTAGCGACAGTATTTCTTCAACGTAAGCATATTTCTCTTCTTGGGGTACTTCATAAGGTTGTCTCAAATCAGCACTAAAGCGGAGAGCTTCTCGTACTGTTGCTGCCGCTTCATGGACATCTAACTGCTCTGCGTACGATGTGCCCCTTTGGAACGCAATACCAGGCTTCATGCCATCAATGAGCATGTCTCCAGATATGACTCCAAGGTTCTTTCGGGCCGCCAGCACGTCCAACAGTGTCGTCTTGCCGGCACCTGAGGCACCCATCAAAGCGGTGAGCTGTCCTGGTCGCACGTAGCCATAGATATCATTGAGGAGACGTCTGGTGCCCCCTGGAACAGGTACGTCGTAGTTGAGGCCTTCCCACGTGAGCACAGATTTCGAAGTGATATTCAGGTCTGCAGTTGCATTCTTGTCGGTCTTCTCCTGGCGAGCTCGTTTTCGCTCCTGCAATTTGGCGTTGAGCTCTTTCGTCTCAGAACTCTCCCTAGCGAAGACGGTAGCCATTTTGCCGCCAGCGCCAAACCTGAGAAGCTCTCCCACCGTAGCGTTGATGAACAGGAAGAACGCGATGAGAACAATGATAATGCCAATGTTTCGCCATAGATCTTGCGGTGCATAGCTAAAACCAGTCTCAATATAGTCTCTTCCAAGTATAACATCAGATCCTGCACGGGAGCCAGCCAACGTGCAAACTTGGTTCCCTATGTTCGTGTAAGTCGGCCCAGCAGGAATTAGGGATTCTGAGGTACACCTCATGACAAGACTCTTGAACTCATTGGCCATGAGTGCTGCGAAACCCAAACCCATGACGTTAACGTAGTACATCCAGCGGATCCATACCTGCTGGGACTCCCACTGGATCAAGTACCCGCTGGTTACCACAAAGAATGTGATAATGAGGGCTGCAAATTTGATGGCAACATCGAACCCTGCAGACATGACTGCGAGCGTTCTGAAGAAGAGTGTCATGCATAAATACCCCAGGAGGATGGTTATGTAGAAGGTAAAAAAGGACCCAGCATCGAGGACAAGCCCGGACATGAAGTAAACAATGACTGAAAAGACGAATATCTGTGCCGACGCGAAAGCGAGATCGACTCCGACCTGCCCGATCCATAGGGCACTTGGTCGATGAAAGGTATACGCTCGATGCTTATTGACGATACCTCTCCCAAGGAAACAGGCCGCTAGCTCTCCGAAGGCGTTGAACGCGTTGAACAGGAACGAGATGAAGAGCACACCACCACGGGTGAATGCGCCGGCGGACGTCTTAGGCATTTGGAACCACATCGTCCCAATGACAATGGCAATCACAACTGCGGTGGCCCATGAAGTCGTCAAAGTAAATTGATCTTGCCATTTGAGGATGAACTGTCTCTGCATCAATGCCCAAATTTGAAGATAATATGGCACGGAGTAGACAGATTTGCTACTGGTGTGCTTCCGCTTGGCCTCTTTGTGTGCGAGCTGAAAGTCATCGTAAATCTGCTTCTGCTTCTCTACTTCCCTGCGATAGTCGTCCATCTCATCTTGGAGCGAAGTTGCGAATTTCGATCTGTTGAACGCCTCGACGAGGCCGCTAGGGGTTGAGGGTGCGTTTTCCGGTCCCCTGCCTGGGGCATACTCCCGCTCAAACTCATCAGTACAGCCGGTTAGATAGTCGGGCGTTGTCTGTCTAGGCTTGGTGGCGAAGCCTATTCCCTCAAAATATGCTCGGGCTTGCTGCGCCGGCCCAAAAAAGACCTGTCGGCCACTATCAATAACCATGACTTTGTCGAACTGGCGGTAGATCGTTTCGGATGCTTGGTACAGCGAGACGAAAGTAGTCATCTTGTAGATGTTTGTCATGACTCGTAAGGACTTTGCATAGTCGGAAGCCGTACTCGCGTCGAGACCTCGCGTCGAGTTATCCCATGCACAGACAGTGGCACCCGTCACCATCATTTCGGCGATTGAGACCCGCTTGCGTTCGCCACCGCTAATACCACGGACGAAGGCGTTGCCAACCATCGTGTTCTTAGTGTGCTCAATATTGAACATTTTGAGCAGTAAAGCAATTACTTTATCCTTGAAATCTTTTTTGCTCATCCCAGCTGGCCTTTTCCCAGGTGTTTTCACGTCGAGAGCGAACCCCAAAGTTTGACCAACGGTGAGCGTCGGTTGGTGAACGTCATCTTCTTGGTTGTAGACGGCCTCGCCTCGGTAATACTTCTCGAAAGTCTTAGCATCGAAGGGACCATAAGTGACATCGCCTTCAATGCCAGTATAGCCGATTCTCTGATTCGTGATAGTGCGAAGGAAGGTGGTGCAGCCGGAGCCAGGCCTACCAAGGACAAGAACCATCTCGCCAGGCTTTGCCACCCCCTTAAAGCCGTCTAAAATGTTAACTTCTCGACCATTGTTGCCAAAGCCCAAAAGACCTTTGATTTTGGCGTAAACATTGAAGAAGTCCACAAATGCTTCGGGAAATACTTTCACAAAGATCTTGACACCACCTAGCCCACGAACAGTGAGGCCCTCCCAAGTGACTCCGATGTGCTTCGACTTGATACCAGCATCCAACTCTGCTTCGCGGTTGCCGCGAAGAACGTCCTCTAGACTCCAGTCGCCTCGGGAAGTGTTCGTAGAGGAGATCGCCTTCTCGAGGTCGTTTGCGCCTTTGGCGTGCGAAGCTCGCGAAGCCCGCGAAGCAACCCTTATCATGCGATGATTTTCACGGCTGAATTCTTTGCTCAAGTCTGCAAAATCGCGCTCTGCTTGCTCAACATCAACTCCGGAAATCGTACGAACGAGACCATTGGAGTTTGGTACCCTAAGACTCTCTGGAGTCTTCTCGTGGTCCAGGGAACCAAGGCCCGCCATGGTTGCATGATCAGTGGGGTCCAATCTAGGAGAAGTTGCACCTCCGATATGATCCGCGGCTGTGGCACCATGTTTCTCGCTGGGGTGGTCAAGATTCAGAGCTTTGTCGACAATCTCGGAAGACTCGTGTAGGACATTCTCGACCATGGCTCCTCAAGCGTAGTGGGCTTCGGACTTCGATACGAAGGTCGCCAGCAGATTTGGTCAGATCTGTTTTGTTATATGACAATACTCATATTTCGTTTAAGAAGCAAAAGACACGACGTTGCCGGGGGCGGTCCTGGGTTCCTCCCGAGCGCTTTATGAAGCGTCCTAGTGTTGTCACGCTGCCTTTTTGACTGCGTCTAGCATCCACAAAGTCGTTCGACGGGCAATGCTGTTTTCAAAATAGTGAGACGCCTGGTGTTCAAACGAGGAAGACATGGCAATCGGTGACAAAAAAGTAGTATCAATGTGGAACTGCTAAGCATGAGGTAGTAGGTGATGTATGGATTTTCTCGCTAGCGCATCGCATATCGGCGTGGTTCGTGACTCAAATGCTGTGCTTGTTGCATTCCACAACCGGAAAGTGGTGCAAGCACAAAAGCCGGGTGAAAACCAGTCAACGTACCGTACCCAATAGCGGGTGGACACCCGGTGCCCATGACCCGTGCATGAAATTCTGTACCGGCTCAGCGCGATGGAGGTAACGGACAGTTATAGCCGCATGCGGACTGCTGGATCAAAAGTTCGGTCAAGAAGTCGGACGAAAGAGAGAGCAGAGACTGTGCTCAAGCTCCATCATTGTTTGCCGGCAAGAGATTGGCCGTCGCTGGCACCTTCCCCACCAGCTTCGCGATTCTACTGTACTCCACATGCAGTGTGTAGAGGTCTTCAGGCGGTCACAGGTTGCTAAGGTTCTTGCTGTAGCTCGCAAGTACTGCTCCGCGATGCTGCCTCTGCAATGGTTACTAATTGGTTACGTTATATTTCATTATGATCTTGCTGCGTGTTTAGATGAGGCTGATAAAGACCTGAACTCTCCTAGTACGAGTCATGATATCCACAGGATATCCACAGCCAGGAATGACTTAGCTTCGAGCCTCGCAAAGCCAGCCGAGACCAGCACCAGGGAAACGGGCTACGGATTGGCTTGGCATAGCATATTCGGCAAAACCTACGGTTGATACTCGCTTGGTCAGCAGTGCAAACAAGAGTCACCGAGTCGCGACCGCCTCCACGGCAATGAGCGGCTTCCGCAGGATTTCGGTAGACCTCACTTGTTTCTCATGCTCACAGCTAACTTATGGTTTCAACACCACTGTTCATCCCAATGGCCCAACGCATCGGTCTTAGCTAGCAGAGAGATACCCTTGAACCAGCATTCTCGGCTAGTACTAACTAAGTAGATACGGAACGTGATGATTTTCTACCTCACCAAGGTGCATTCCTTTCGAGGCCTCCCAGCAGGCGACGTATTCGTATCTTGGGGGCCACCGGTCAATGCTGGAGACCCCCTCCCATCTCATAGCAGGTGTAGTGTTCGCACCATGAGTCGCTTGCCATTCTTACTCCTTGCTGACCCTTTGCCAACTGTTCGTGACCGCACCACATCCAGTATCCAAAATGACAGACTTCCATGCCCTAGTTGACGAGTACACAGTGAAAGGCTCTAATGGTGTGCCTGCTGTTTCTGTGCTTGTGAAGGACAAAGCAGGTCAAAAGCAATGACGCCGTGATCACGAAGTACCTCCTGACTTCTACAGGCAAAACACTCCTTCATAAGACTTCCGGCTTCGCCTCACTTGATACAGATGCTCGACCGATAGACGACAAGACCATTTTCCGCTTGGCATCGTCCACTAAACTGCTCACCACCATCGCCGCATTACAATGCGTAGAACGAGGCCAAGTCACCCTTGACGAGCCAGTCTACGCTCATCTTCCTGAGTTCAAGGACAAGCAAGTCATCTCCAGCTCTCTCGGCTCAAACCCGTTCGCGGCAGCCAGTCACAGCTCCTCAGAGCCCCCTGAATTCAAACTAGCGAACACAACCAAGCCGATCAGCCTCCGGCGTCTGCTGACTCACACATCAGGAATCGGTTATGACGGGATCGATCCTACACTCCAAGCTTGGCGCAAGTCCCGGAACGAACCCAGCAAAGCTATGTCTGGCTATGCCACAGGTATATTTGACGCACCGCTTATATTCGAGCCTGGCTCCAGCTGGATGTACGGTGCTGGTCACGATGTTGCAGGTGTGCTTGTGTCTCGACTGAATGGCAATATGGGACTAGAGGCATATACGCAACAGAATATCTTCGAACCACTTGGTTCGGAGAGCTGCACGTTCTTTATCAGGAAGAAGGAGGATGGCTTGGAGAGGCTTGTGCAGTGTGTTACCAGGACTAAAGACAGCGAGCCGAAGTTGGTGCCCTTTCCTGATCCGACAGGTGATGATGCGGCGGAGGAGCAGGGTGGTGGCGGGATGTACTCCACCATCACGGATTACATTGCTGTGTTGGTCGATCTACTCCAGGACCAGTCGAAGCTGTTGAGGAAGGAGAGTGTTGATTTGCTGTTCGCGCCGCAACTTGAGGAGGGGTCATCGGCGATGAATGGCTTCCAGAAGGCATCGTTCTTGTGGGGTCCATTCTCGGGGGGTGCGCCCAGTGACGCAAAAATTAATCATTCTTTGGGAGGGCTTGTTATAAAAGAAGGGCTTGGAGTATCAGGCAATGCCAGATCATCATTGCAGTGGGCTGGTGGGACCGGAACACTTTGGATGCTTGAAAGAGAACGTGGCATTGCGGCTTTCTATGGCACACAAATCTTCCCACCCATGGACGAGAAAGCAACGACGCTGAGGAATGCGTTTATGAAGGAGGCCAAACGGCTTAGTTCCTAATGGAAACAATATCACAAGACTCCCTTATTACACTTGACCTTGTTAGACGGTAGATGCGTGTAGATTCCCTGTTCTAAGCGTGTTTTAGAACAGTTCCTGATGTGAATAATATCACGAGACTTCCTTGTTATATATGACATTGTTGGATAGCAGCTGCGTGTAGAATCACTGTTCCAACCGTAATCAGGACAGTCTCACAACAAATCATCCCATTCTGCACATGGGGCGCCCGCCCGGGCCCATATCGTGTGTAATTTTCGTGCGAACTCCAGACTTAGTCGACAACCTTCCCATCATAATTTTCCTTGATCAGCTTCTCCAGCTCAGCAGGCTTCGCTCCAGTAACGCCGTCCTTAATAAATCCATCAACAAATAAGGTGAAGTTTGGGACTTGTCTGGCGCCCAATTCCTGAGCGATGTCCTCGGCCTCGTCGACATTGTACTGGTAGAACCTCGCGTCGGGATACTTCTTCATAAGCTCCTCCACTTTCGGAGCTATGGCTTTGCAGTTTGGACAAATGGTCGTGACGCCTTCGAGGACCGCCAGGCCGTCCGGCATCATGGCCTTGGAGTAGTCGTTGCGGTTCTTGAGTTCTTCCATTCTGACTAGATTTTTGCGCTGTCTTTGTCAATCGAAGAATGTGGAAGTGCACACACAAGACCAGCGAGGCAGGGTCAGACAAAACACGCTAAACTCAAACTGGACGGCTGTCCAAACATGGCAAACATCAAGGAAGGAGAACTGCCGAGGTTGGGCGGGGAGCAGCGAAGCAGAGCAAGGTCCTTACGTCGTTGCACTGGACACATGGATATGACATCCCGTCCATGCGCTTGACTCCTCATCTCTCCTCCTTTGAACCTCAACTGCATTTACTCAAGCACTTTCCGAAGCAAGACATTCAACCGCATCTTATCGGCATCATGTCTGACCCCAAGAGTATTGCACCTGCGCCGACAGAAGGAGATCTCGACTCTAATCGAGCCTACGACGTGACGAGCAACATCAAGAATGTTGCGCCAGGTCCGTCGGAGTCAGACACTGCGACCAGCTCGTCTACCTCTGGTCCAGTCAATGTCCTCCCATCCCGAGATGCTACATCAGCAACTTCTGCAGCTCAGCAGACGGACAACATCGCCCATGCCCTTGCTGGCGCAGGTGGAGGACTTCTGGCCATGACCTTGACTTATCCTCTCATTACCCTCTCCACTCGAGCACAAGTCGAGTCGAAGCGAGCAGATACTTCCACCCTTGACGCCATCCGTCACATCATCAACCGGGAGGGCATCACAGGCTTATACGCTGGTCTCGACAGTGCACTATTCGGCATCAGTGTCACCAACTTCGTCTACTACTACTGGTATGAGTGGACCAGATCGTTCTTTGAGAAGGCAGCTGTCAAAGCTGGTCGAGCAAGCAAGAAGCTCACAACCGTGGAGAGCATGATGGCAGGCGCCCTTGCCGGCTCTGCAACCGTGTTGATCACGAACCCCATCTGGGTGGTTAACACCAGGATGACCACAAGAAAGGAGGATACCGACGTTGAAGGTGAAAAGAAAAAGAAGAAGCAAAGCACCATTGGTACATTACTTGCCATGGTCAACGACGAAGGCTTCATGAGCCTGTTCGCTGGTGTGCTCCCAGCTCTGGTACTGGTCATCAATCCCATCCTGCAGTACACTTTCTTCGAGCAGTTCAAGAACATCCTCGAGAGGAGGAAGAAGGTCGGTCCCAAAGATGCTTTCTACCTTGGTGCTCTCGGCAAGTTGCTTGCTACAACCATTACATACCCATATATCACAGTCAAATCGCGAGCACACGTTACCACCAAGGATCAACCTGCTGTCCCAATGTCACAGAGCTTGCAGAAAATCGTGAGAGAAGAAGGCTATGCCGGTCTCTACAAGGGTCTCGTTCCCAAGGTCAGCCAGTCTGTGCTTACAGCCGCCTTCCTCTTTGCCTTCAAGGATGTGCTCTATGATTACACCGTCAATGCCCGACGCCGATTCCAAGCACGAAAGGCATAAGCTCGGCAAGCAAGTTTTGACCCCACCCATCTGCCGCGTTCTGCCACGAGCAGTTGGCAGAGCATAGTCAATGCACATGGGACTGGGCACGCAATGAGGCATAGGTGGCGTCGGTACTCCTAGCAAGATATCAGGCACTTCCAGAGAACAGATCAAGGGCTACCAGGTAGAGTGGTCGGTGCATAATGGCTGATTGGATTTCTGAGTATTGAGCAAGTTTTGGAGCTGGACGGACCAGAGGAAAGTCGAGGAGCTACTGGTACAGGTTCACGAAATATGTACTATTTCGTTCTATTTCGTTCGCATAGCACCTTGAAAAGTATGAATGTAAAATGTGGTTCACCGTGATCCTCAGGTCAAGGTGCTGACGCTTCCTTCTTCACAAAATTGACAACATAGCGAAACACGCCGCGCTTGTGGGGGTAAGTTCCAGGTGGGCTCAACGTCCTGGGCTCGTAGCAGAAATGTCTTGTTTCTTGCCCTTCTTGCCACTAGTCTTGTCTTTCTCTTTCTCTTCTTTGACGAACCCGCCGCTTACCAGTGCCTCACGGGCCACAGCGTTGATGCACCTGAAGCGATCGGGTCCGAGCTTGACACCGCCGTACCACCGGGTGACCACAACTACTACGTTCCAGACGTCCATCAGCTGCATGAGATGCAGAAGACGGCTACCAGCGGCTGTCTCGCCGTCATCGTCTGAGTCCTGTATGACTATCTCCGGTGCATTGTCGGATTGTTGCGTCTTGATCCTCCACGCCGTAATATTATGCGTTGCACCTGCCACTCTCTTATTCGTGGAGAGCAAATGGGATATCGAGGACGTAGCTTCCCTGAGACTTTTCACAGCTAGTGACCGTGCAACGAATGTGGATTTGTTGACCACTGATGACTCGGAAAGAGTCCAGTTTGGCGGTGGGATGTCGCTGGCTGCTGTGGTAGAGGCTGCGGTCAGCGGCGAACTAGCTGCAATCACTGAGGACGGCTGTGTAGCTGACCTGATCTGAGGACGCTCCTCGGTATCTTGAGGCGTGCCATCGTATCCTTGAGCGTCGTGATGCGCTTCGAGCAGAGGCGTAGCCTCTTCGACCACGTCGAACAGACAGACCTGTCCTGGCGTGAAGAGCCGGCCTAGCACGTCTCTTAATATGCTCGCTGCTGCTTCTCCTTCGCCTTTCCGCGCTGAGGCTGCGACATGGTGTGTGCCGACTATTGACGGTGGCTCGTCTGGGTAGCTGGAAGGGAAGGTAAGAATAAAAGAGTATGCAATGTTAGGAAGAGCTAGCACGGCCGAGACAGCGCCTGTTGCTGTCACTTCGGTGATTGCAAGGACATTTGAGTCATAGATCGAGGACAATGCCTCTACTTCATCGTTCAAGGCATCATTGCTTGACATGTAGACTGCCTACTACACAAGAATCTGTGTGCATGGAAGGAGATGGCAGGAGCAATGTACTAGTAGTACAGACGGACACGCAGCCCCGTATATCTTGCATGACGTGTCACCGTAGTCAGCCGTACCACTCTTGAGGACTTCGATCAAAGTCAGCATCAAGCATCATGCAATGAGAATGCACAATAGTGGTGTCAATAACTGATTATATCGGACCCATCTGTCTCTTGCACCAAAAGAGACTATAGTCGTATGTAAGTTAGGTAGCCTCATAAAACTCTACCAGCAGTGATATCTCTCCTCAGCCCGTGCCTCATATCTAGACAGTACCTGGCTCAAAAGCCATGCCTCTTCGTCCACTCAACAACCTTGCCGTACGTCTCTTGGAACTATGGCGGTAATGCAATGCGTGTGCAGCGCCAGCAATGATTTCACTTCCAATGTTGTAAGTACCAGAGATATCGACCATTTGAGGAGCAGTTTTCGGCTTTGAATTGAGATGTCACCGCGTTCAGCACGTTGGTGGCTTCATGCTGATCCATCACCGGAGCAAAAGGCAGCACCATAGTCTGGACGTCCGTCACAGTGATTGGGAGATCATGGAAATTTGCACTCATAGTGCTTGTTGGCTTTCCGACTGGGAGATACCATGGCAAGGGCCAGTTTGACCATGATCAGCAGCATGAAGACTCTGAGCTTCATCATGTTATCTGTACGTTCGTTGAAAGGGGATGGCAGCTGATTTTCTGGTCTGGCAGTCGTCGAGTGAATAGACAGGGGTATGTCCCACTAAGTATGCCTTGGAAGCGTTTGCGATCGCTGTCGTTTGTCTTGACTTCACACACATGTACCAGCATCGCGGCTGTGGTACTTATAAGAGCGTGGGTAACCGATACCCACAATCAGGGCTTGTCGGAATGCTAAAATCTCTGCTGCCACTGAACGTGACCCATCGTTCGGATAGCCGTTGCTTCAATACTCAGTGTGTCTGGTACTGTATCAAACACATTGACATTTTGGAGCTCGTTGACAGTGAGTAGTGGACCTCGTGACCCTGATTGTAGGTAGAGATGCATGGTCGAAATGGCCCTACGATGGAAATGCGATGATGGCTGGTTAGGTCAACGGAGCTTTGGCCGCAATTTAACACTGAACAAGATCGGATACGCTTTCGATATCTAGCTTACTATGCACCGGCTAGTAATACAGTGAGCTTGAAGTCAGTCAGTTCCGGGAGTTCTGCATCAGTCAACCAAGTAGTTAGCACGACTCTTCAGGTTGGGCCCAACAGCTAGCAGAAAACCACTGGTTCTAATCAATGTCAATACGTTGTACAGCCCATGACCGGCGTGCTATAGACCGGATCATGTTATGCCAATTCCATTGAACTCATTCTCGAAGTGAAATTGCCTAGCAAATACCTATGCAGTGTCAGTGAGGATAAAGGAAAAACGACACAATGGGTGATATTAGGGCTCTCGCCAAGTTGCTGTTGCAATGGAGTTGGTTAGACTCTCACCCTACTGCTGTGGCGTGACGGGATCACTGGGTCGGCAGAAGTTGAAGCTCTCGGGAGTATGTCTTTAAGCCCTTGCGAAGTGACAGCAAGCCTTCTTTTGACATCTGACCACCAATCTTGAACTGTTGGTGAAGTGTCCCTGAGCAAAAAGGTCTGACTAAGACATGCATAACGTACGAGTCTACGTGAGATTCGACTTTGCGCCTCAGCGTAGTTTCCTTAGCCATGCTCTTATGTAAAAGTCTTTTTGGGCCACCACCGAGTTTGATCTCACCTCATGACATTGAAAGGATTGACCACCGTGAAGTCGCAATGACGCAGGAGCTGTAACAAAGTAAGACGAATGGTTCAAGAAAGGTACCCAGGGACGGAGATAACTGACCTCGAAAATAGCTTTTCCCAATTCCATTAGCGCGATTCCCTTGCCCAAGCAGCTCGATCTTCCTGTCCTAAGAACTAACTCATTGATCCTATCATTTG
>Ga0210040_10005569_pt1 | contig 16011 bp, 14 predicted proteins | sample CryGeyCG12114_NA_FD_185462 | JGI IMG/M metagenome (GOLD analysis project Ga0210040, IMG submission 185462) | Groundwater microbial communities from aquifer - Crystal Geyser CG19_WC_8/21/14_NA (SPAdes) (version 2) | ecosystem: Environmental > Aquatic > Deep subsurface > Groundwater | place: USA... | reverse complement strand
CTCCACGACCGCCACAGTAGTGAGGGGCTCTGACAGCGACGGGCGGTCACCGACGTCCCCTGAGCCTGTCGAAGGGCCTCGACGAGGTCGGCGTCGTCCTGTCACCTGGTGGAGCCAACCCGTTCCGGGCCCTTCGACAAGCTCAGGGGGCGTTACCGAGAGTCGTCCTCGAGGTTGTGCCGCAGCCCGGTGGGCTCGCGCAGGCCGAGGACCGCCTCGAGCATCCGGGCGGCGGCGACCGACGCCGCCACGTCGTGCATGCGCAGGACCCGGGCGCCGCCGAGCACGCACGCCGAGGCCGCCGCGATCGAGGGCACCAGGCGCGCCGGCTTCGCCAGCCCGGTCGACTCGCCCACGAAGTCCTTGTTGGACACCGCCGCGAGCAGCGGGAACCCGAGGTCGGCGATCTCCGGCAGCCGTCGCGTCAGCTCGAGGCTGTGCCGGGTGTTCTTGTTCAGGTCGTGGCCCGGGTCCAGCACGATCCGGTCCTCGGCGACCCCCCGGTCGCACGCGGCCTGGACCCGGTCGGCCAGGAACGCCTTCACCTCGTCGACGACGTCGTCGTAGCGCGGGCGGCGCAGGTGCGTGCGCGGCGGGGCCAGGCTGTGGGTGATGACGACGGCAGCGTCCGACGCCGCGACGACGTCGGCGAGCTCGGGGTCGCGCAGGCCGCTCGTGTCGTTGACGACCAGGGCTCCGGCCGCGAGCGCCTGCCGGGCGACCTCCGGGCGGGACGTGTCGACCGAGAGGACCACGTCGGTCCGGGCTCGGGCCTCCTCGACGACGGGGACGACCCGGTCGATCTCCTCGGCCTCACCGACGTCCAGCGCGTCGGGCGAGAACGGCACGCCGCCCACGTCGACCCAGTCGGCGCCGGCCTGCGCCGCCGCCGCCACCGCGCCGACCGCACGGTCCAGCCCGAACGTGGCTCCGCCGTCGTAGAACGAGTCCGGCGTGCGGTTGACGATGCCCATCGTGAGGACCCGCGCGGAGAAGTCGGTGCTCCAGGCGCCCCAGGTCACCCGCGGGTGCCGCAGCGGGGGCAGGTAGACCACGACGCCAGTGTCCCTCCCGGCCCGACGCCGGGTCGCGGACCTCCTGCGCGCCCGGACAGCGCCGGGCACCTAGGGTCACGAGGTGCTCCGTCGTGCCGCTCTCGCCGGTCTGCTCCCGCTGGTCGTGCTGCTCCCGGCCTGCGGCACGGTGCCCGCGCCGGCCCCGGCGCCCGCCGTACCCACGGCCACGCTCACGTCTGCACCGACCTCGGCGCCCAGGTCCGCACCCGCCCCCGGCCCGTCGCGGACGTCGCCGACGCCCGCCCCGGCGACCACGACCGGGCACGCCCAGCCCCGGACGAAGACCTGCGCCGCGGTCGCGGCCGGGATGAGCCTGTCCGAGCAGGTCGGCCAGACGATCATGGTCGCCCAGAGCTCGACCCGGCCGAGCGCGTCGGGCCGACGGACGATCGAACGTCTGCACCTCGGGTCGGTCGTCCTGCTCGGCGGCAGCACCGCCGGCCGGGCCGCCACCGCCCGCCTGACCGGCGACCTCCGCCACGACGTCGGCACGGTCGACGCCGCGGGGCTGCTGGTCGCCGCCGACCAGGAGGGCGGCCTCGTCCAGCGGCTGCAGGGGCCGGGCTTCAGCACCATCGCGAGCGCCCGCAGCCAGGCCGGCTGGTCCGACGGCACCCTCCACGGTCGGGCGAAGACCTGGTCCGAGCAGCTGGAGCGGGCCGGCATCGACCTGGACCTGGCCCCCGTGGCCGACGTCGTGCCGAGCTCGATCGGCACCGGCAACGCACCCATCGGTGCGCTGCGCCGCGGGTACGGCCCGGACCCGTCGGTGGTAGCCCGCAAGACCACGGCCTTCGTGGCGGGCATGCACGCCGGGGGCACGGCCACCACCGCGAAGCACTTCCCCGGACTGGGACGCGTCCGCGGCAACACCGACACCACCGCGAAGGTGGTCGACCCCACGACCACGCGCCACGACACGCTGCTCGCCGGCTTCCGGGCCGAGGTCGAGCACGGCACCGAGGTGGTGATGATCTCCTCGGCGACCTACCTCGAGATCGACGCCAGGCGTCCGGCCACGTACTCGCCGACCGTCGTCTCGGGCATGCTGCGCCACGACCTCGGCTTCGAGGGCGTCATCGTCTCCGACGACCTCCTCGGCGAGGCCCTCGCCTCGACGCCGGTGTGGACCCGTGGGGTCCGGTTCCTCAGCGCCGGCGGCGACCTGGCGCTGGTCGGCGACGTCGCCGCCGCGGCGCAGGTGCGGGACGGCCTGCTCGACCGCGCCCGCACCGACCGCGCGTTCCGCACGCGCCTGCAGCAGAGCGCGACCCGGGTGCTGGAGCTGAAGAGCAGCCAGGGCCTGACGTCCTGCCGTGTCACTCGTTGACCTCGCGGACGCCAGTCACAGGAACTGTCTGGGAGCTGGTGGCCAGGTCCTCAGCCGGAGGCGTACGGACTGACCGCCTCGTCAAGGGTCTAGACCCCATGGAGGAGCCCGACGCCTCCCGCACGCACGCGCAGGTCACGATGCCGAGCGGCCTGCTCCGGGCCGACGGCGAGCTCTATGCGTCGGCGTGATCGATCGCCGGCCTGCTCGGCCTCCCCGGCGCCGGCGAGGTCGTCTCGGTCGACCCCGGCTCGTTCGTGACGCCGTGCGGCGCCGGGTCCAGGTGCTGAGGCCGTGACGCTCGGGGCGTCCAGGGTCTCAGCGCCCTGACGTCGGCTGGGAGGGCAGGCGCTTCGGCGCCTTCCCACGCCACGCCAGCGAACGGGCGTCGAGCGTGCGCAGCAGCGGGTCGCGCTCGGTGAGCAGCCGTTCGCCGAGGGCGACCGCCCCGCTCAGCTGGTCGTCGTCGAGCTGGCGGTACGCGGGTCCGGCCCGCCGGTCGAGGTGGTCGTACCAGCACCCGCCGACCGCGTCGTCGAGCAGCACGCGGCCGAAGCAGTGGTTGAGCCGCAGCGACCACCCACCCGCACGCGCGGCCGCGGGCAACGCGTCGTCCACGAGCACCCGGTAGCGGGCCAGGAGCTCGGCCCGCCCGTCGGGCACGGGCTGACTCACGTGGTCGGCAGGTCCCAGTCGAACCAGAGCCGGTGCGTGCCGTCCTCGTCGACGCCGAGCCCGCCCGTACCCGAGATGCCGGTCAGCTCGCCCGTGCCGCTGCCCTGGGCGATGGTGAAGAACTCGCCGTAGCGGTCCTCCCCGTGCGTGGACGCGGCGTGCACGAAGACGAACGTGCCCGCGAGCGTGCCGAGCCTGCCCGCGAACGCCTCCAGGGCCACGTACGTGCCGACCCCCTCGGCTCCTCGCCCGCCCGTGAACCAGGTCGCCGACGTCCCGTCGACCTCTCCGGTGAACCGTTTCTCCATCGTCGCCACGCCCAGCTGCATCGCCGTCGCGACGTCGACCGCCGGCTCCACGTCGGCGGGGGTGAACCCTCGCACCTCGAAGGTGCCCTCGGACCGTCTGCTCATGCGTTCCTCCTCGTCTGGACTCACTGTGGCAGAGGCCACCGACACCGCGTACGGGTCACTCCGTCCGGCTCTCCACCGGCTCACGGTCGCGCTCCCCGACCGGTTCGACCTCGGCCCGGGCCAGCTTGCGCCAGATCCAGCTCGACGGGATCCGGCGGTCGAAGAGCACGTACGCGGCGCTCGAGTCGTCGACCAGCGTGCTCTCGAGAGCCCGTCGTTCCGAGGAGTGCCCGGCGAAGAGCAGCTGGTCGCCGACGCCCAGCACCACGTCGTCGTCGGGGGTCAGGACCGCATCGTCGTCGTGCAGGAGCAGCAGCGGCACCACGTCGAGCTGGGAGTCCCGGTCCTCCGGGCTGCGCAGCAGGTCACCGAGGCGCACCTTGCCCGAGCGCAGCAGGGCCTGGAGCGCCGGTGCCTGGTCCGCGTCCAGCCGGATCTTCCACAGGGCCGGGAGCTGATCGCCGCAGCTGTCCCGGAGCCGCCGGGTGACGTCCGCGGCCCACGCGTCGCCCTGCGCGGGCAGGCGCTGGATGAAGCGCCAGAGCAGCGGCGTGCTGAGCTGGGCGTAGACCTCGTGCGCGACCACCTCGGTCGGCACCAGCAACGAGTCGGGGTCCATCGCCTCGAAGAGGGCCGCGCTCGTCGGCAGGTTCTGACGGGCCGCGAGGAACAGCGGCGGGTTGGTCCGACGTGCCGTCGCCAGCATCGAGAGGTTGGTCGTGTCGTTGTCAGTGCCCGCGACCAGGCCGACGGCCCGCTCCAGACCGGCCGCCAGCAGCACCTGTCGGTCGGACGCGTCCCCCACGATCACGTCCGGGTCGTGGTCCTCGCGGGCGACGAGCTCGACCACGGCGACCTCCAGCCCCGCCGCCCGCAGGTCGGCCGCCACCTCGCGACCGAACCGGCCGTAGCCGCACACGATCCACAGCCCGTCGCGCCGCGGCTGGCCCCGGTCGGACAGCGTGGCCCCCGGCCCGGACTCGAGCCAGGTGAGGAGCTGGTAGGACGACGGGGCGTTCAGGGCGAGCCGCAGGTGCTCGCCGAAGCGGTCGAACGGGTTGACCACGGTGGGCGCGCCGAAGGCGTGCATCCGCTCCGCGACGGCGGCCGACACCGTCCGGGCCACGACCGGGACGTCGGGACGGAGCAGCGCGGCCGCCATCGTGACGGCGAGGTTCGTCTCGTCGTCGTTGCTCAGCGCCAGGACAGCGGCACAGCTCGGGTGGCTCAGCCCGGCGATGCCGAGGTGCCGGGGGTTGGCGGCGTCGGCGACCAGGCCGGGGATGTCGGCGTGGTACGAGCCCAGCTCGAGGGCGTCGATACGGTCCGACGACGGGTCGATGACCACCAGCTGCTGACCCAGCGCGTCGAAGTCCTTGGCCAGGATCTCGCCGGCCCGACCGAAGCCGGCGACCAGGAAGAACGGCCCCCGCAGCCGGCCGACCCTGCGGCTGAACCCCTGCAGCGCCACCGCCTGCTTGAACGCACGGTCCTGCAGCAGCGTCAGCAGCGAACCGATCGCGTACGCCCAACCGATCACCGACGCGTAGATGGTGACGATGGCCCAGAGGCGCTGGGCCGGGGTGAACGGCCACGGCAGCTCGCCGAAGCCGATCGTCGTCGCGGTGTAGCTGACGAAGTAGAACGAGTCGAACAGGCCGAGGTGCGCCGGTCGGCCCTGGCCGTCGACGCCCGGGATGAGCGTGAGCCCGACGACGCTCACGCTGAAGATGACGATCAGCGTGATCAGCGGCGCCCGCATCCGTCGCATGACGACGAAGATCGCCGAGGACGACTGCTCCGGCTCCAGGTCGGCGAGCTCGGGGATCTTGCGTACGGGTTCGCGCCGGCCGAGGAGCTCGAGGAAGACCAGCAGCGGGTTGCTCATGCCGGTGCCTCTGCGGATGTCGTGGGTCAGCCCCGGTGGAAGGTGACGGTCTCGGTGACGAGCAGCACCACCGACACCAGGTTCGCCAGCAGCGCGCCGCCCGAGAGCGACACCACGCTCGCCGTGGACTCGAGGGTGACGCCGGCCTTGGAGATCTCGTCGGCCCAGACCCAGACGACGCCCGCCGCGATCAGCTGGAGGTCGGCCACCAGGCTCGTGGCCAGGTGCACCGCGCCGATCTGGGTCCGGTCACCGAACTTCAGCACCGTCGCGATCAGGCTCACCGCGAGCGCGGCGAACAGCTCGTAGATGTTGTGCAGCTTCGGGTTGGCGATGTCGCCGACGAAGAACCCCATGTTCAACGTCGCTGCGAGCAGCACGAAGAAGCCGAAGATGACCTTCTCGAGGTTCATGCGTCCCCTTCTCCTGGCGAGCGCTCCTGCTCTCGCCGAGGGACAGGATGGCACCTAGAGTGGCGGCACGCTCGTCGCCCCGGCCCAGGAGGGACACTCCATGTCCGTAACGGATCGCACCGCGCTCGGCGGACCGGCGCTGCCGCAGGAACGTCGCCTCGTGACCAGCATCCCGGGCCCGCGCTCCTCGGCGCTGGCCGAGCGCCGCAAAGCTGCGGTCGCGAGCGGGGTCAGCTCGTCGATGCCCGTGTACGCGGCGGCGGCCGGGGGCGGCGTGCTGGTCGACGTCGACGGCAACTCCCTGATCGACCTCGGCTCCGGCATCGCCGTCACCAGCGTGGGCAACGCCGACCCGGCCGTGGCCGCTGCCGTCGCCGCGCAGGCCGTGCAGCTGACCCACACCTGCTTCACGATCACCCCGTACGAGGGCTACGTCGAGGTGGCCGAGCGGCTCAACCGCCTGACGCCGGGCGACCACGACAAGCGGACCGCGCTCTTCAGCTCGGGAGCCGAGGCGGTGGAGAACGCGATCAAGATCGCGCGCCACCACACGGGACGTTCCGCGGTGGTGGCCTTCGACCACGCCTACCACGGCCGCACGAACCTGACCATGGCGCTCACGGCGAAGGCGATGCCCTACAAGACGGGGTTCGGGCCCTTCGCGGGCGAGGTCTACCGCGCGCCGATGTCGTACCCCTACCGCGACGGGCTCTCCGGGGCCGAGGCGGCGAAGCGTGCGATCTCGGTGATCGAGAAGCAGGTCGGCGCAAGCGACCTCGCCGCCGTGATCATCGAGCCCGTCCAGGGCGAGGGTGGCTTCGTCGTCCCGGCCGAGGGCTTCCTGCCCGCGCTGCAGGCCTGGTGCACGGCGAACGGTGTCGTCTTCATCGTGGACGAGATCCAGTCCGGCTTCGCCCGCACCGGCGACCTCTTCGCCAGCGAGCACGAGGGCCTCGTGCCCGACCTGATCACCACGGCCAAGGGCATCGCCGGCGGCCTGCCGCTGTCCGCGGTGACCGGGCGGGCCGAGATCATGGACGCCCCGCACGCGGGCGGGCTCGGCGGCACGTACGCCGGCAACCCCGTCGCCTGCGCGGCGGCGCTCGCCTCGCTCGACCACTTCGAGCACGGCGGGCTGGTCGAGCGGGCCCGGGAGATCGGCTCGCTCCTCCTGGACCGGCTGGGCACCGCCCAGGCCGGCGACCCGCGCATCGGCGACGTCCGCGGCCGCGGCGCGATGGTGGCGATCGAGCTGGTCGACCCCGCCACCGGAGCTCCGGACGCCGCGCTGACCGCCGCCGTCGCGAAGCGCACCGCGGGCGAGGGCGTGATCGTCCTGACCTGCGGCACGTACGGGAACGTCATCCGGCTGCTGCCGCCGCTGGCCATCTCGGACGAGCTGCTCGCCGAGGGTCTCGAGGTCCTGGTCGCCGCTCTCGCCGCCAGCTGAGCGCAGGAACGCCCCCTGAGCTTGTCGAAGGGCCTCGACGAGGTTGGCTTCTTCGTCCTGAGTCAGGTGCCAACCCGTTCCGGGCCCTTCGACGAGCTCAGGGGGCGTCCTGGGGCGCGCTGGCTAGATCAACGCCCAGGCCCGGGTCAGGACGTCGCGCAGCACGGACTCCATCTCGTCGAACTCCTTCTGCCCGGCGATCAGCGGCGGAGCGAGCTGGATGACGGGGTCGCCGCGGTCGTCGGCGCGGCAGTAGAGGCCGGCCTCGAAGAGCGCCCCCGACAGGAAGCCGCGCAGCATCCGCTCGGACTCGTCGGCGTCGAACGTCTCCTTGGTCGTCTTGTCCTTGACCAGCTCGATGCCGTAGAAGAAGCCCTCGCCGCGGACGTCGCCGACGATCGGCAGGTCCAGCAGCCGCTCCAGCGTCCGCCGGAACGCTGGCCCTTCGGTGTGCACGTGCTCGTTCAGCTTCTCGGCCTCGAACAGGTCGAGGTTGGCCATGGCGACCGCAGCCGAGACCGGGTGGCCGCCGAACGTGTAGCCGTGCGCGAAGCTCGTCGTCCCGTGCGCGAACGGCTCGAACAGCCGGTCGCTCGCGATCATGGCCCCGATGGGCGAGTAGCCCGAGGTCATGCCCTTGGCGCAGGTGATGATGTCGGGCACGTAGCCGAAGTCGTCGCAGGCGAACATCGACCCGATCCGCCCGAAGGCGCAGATCACCTCGTCGGAGACGAGCAGCACGTCGTGCTCGTCGCAGATCTCCCGGACGCGCTCGAAGTAGCCCGGGGGCGGCGGGAAGCAGCCGCCCGAGTTCTGCACCGGCTCCAGGAACACGGCCGCCACGGTGTCCGCGCCCTCGAAGAGGATCTCCTCCTCGATCCGGTCCGCCGCCCAGCGACCGAAGGCCTTGCCGTCGCCGGCGAAGACGTCGGGGGCCCGGTAGGCGTTCGTGTTCGGCACCCGGAACGTGCCCGGCACGAGCGGCTCGTACACCGCCTTGGCCGCCGGGATCCCGGTGATCGACAGGGCGCCGGCCGTGGTGCCGTGGTAGGCGACCGAGCGCGAGATGACCTTGGTCTTCATCGGCTTCCCGGTCAGCTTGAAGTACTGCTTGGCCAGCTTCCAGGCGCTCTCGACCGCCTCGCCGCCCCCGGTGGTGAAGAAGACGCGGTTCAGGTCGCCGGGCGCGAGGTGCGCGAGTCGCTCGGCGAGGTCGATGGCCGCGGGGTGCGCGTACGACCACAGCGGGAAGAAGGCGAGCTCGCGGGCCTGCTTCGCGGCGGCCTCGGCCAGCTCGTGGCGGCCGTGCCCGGCCTGGACGACGAACAGCCCGGCCAGCCCGTCGAGGTAGCGCCGGCCGCGGTCGTCCCAGATGTAGGCGCCCTCGCCGCGCACGATGATCGGCACCTCGTGGCCCTCGCCGTACGCCGACTCGCGCGTGAAGTGCTTCCACAGGTGGCGGCGGGCGGCGACGCCGCGGTCCGTGCCGTGCGGGGTGGTCGTGGCGCCGGACTCCTGGGCGACTTCCTGGGGCGTGCTGGTCATGCCGTGCTCCTTGCGTGCTTCTGGTGTGCGTGCTTCTGATGTGCGTGATTCGGGGGTACGTGCTCGAGGGGGCGGGGACCAGTGGTCGTCACCGGGTGCCCCAGTCGTAGCGCTGCCGGTGCAGCTTGAGGTAGAGGAAGGTCTCGGTGCTGCTGACGCCGGGCACCCGGCGCAGGCGGGCGATCAGGTCGAGCAGGTGGTCGTCGTCCTCGCAGACGACCTCGACGAGCAGGTCGAACGTACCGGCGGTGCTCACCAGGTACTCGACCTCGGGCAGCGCCTCGAGCGCGGCCAGCGGCGCGCTCGGGTCGCCATCGACGTGGATCCCGATCATCGCCTGCCGGGCAAAGCCGACCTGGGTCGGGTCGGTCACGGCGACGACCTGGATGACCCCGGCCTCGACCAGGCGCTGCACCCGCTGGCGCACCGTCGTCTCCGAGAGGTTCACGGCCGCGGCGAGCGAGGCGTACGACTGCCGCCCGTCACGCTGCAGGAGCTCGATCAACGCTCGCGACACGTCGTCCAGCGGCGCCGGCCGCCGCGTCGTCCGGGTGGTGGGCTCGGGGAGGTTCACTGCTCCGGCGCGTCCTGCGGCCGCACCGCCGTCGCCCCCGGCGGGAGGTTGGACCGGTCAGGGGCGATGACCGTGGCCATCTCCCCGGAGTCCGGCAGCGCCACCCGGACCGGGTGCGTGCCGCCGTGCGCCAGCAGGAGCTCGTCCGCGGCCCGCTTGGGGAGGGTCTCGCCACGGAAGTACGCCGGGTGGAGCGCCTGCCAGACGAACATGAGCACGAGGCCGAGGACGAGCGAGCCGATGCCGAGCACGAACACCCCGCCGATGCCGAGGAGGGAGGTCTCGCCGTAGTCGGGCTGCGCGTACTGGTAGGCGGCGACGACGAAGGCGCCGAGGAGCGACACCCCGCCGAGGAAGGGGAAGAGCCCGCGCATCACGAAGTTCCGCAGGCTGGTGGTCAGCGTCCGGCGGTAGAACCAGACGCAGGCGAAGCCGGTCAGCCCGTAGTAGAAGGCGATCAGCAGCCCGACCGCGGCGATCGAGTCGGCCAGGATGTTCTCGCTGAGCAGGGTCATGCCGACGTAGAAGACGATCGAGATCGCTCCCATCCAGATCGTCGAGGTGCTCGGCGACAGGTGCCGGGGGTGGATCCGGGCGAAGCGCGACGGGATGGCCCGGTAGGCCGCCATGGAGAGCGAGGTCCGCGCCGTCGGCAGGATCGTCGTCTGCGTGGACGCCGAGGCGGACGTGAGCACGGTGATCACCAGGAGCACCTCCATCACGTGGCCGAGCGCGCTGCCGCCGAAGACCTCGGTCCCCAGGGCGGCGAAGATGTCGTCGGCGTTGGCCTCGTTCCCCAGGCCGACCCCCGTCGTGCCCACGCCGGCGAAGGCGACCACCGCGACCGAGACGACGGCGTACGTCGCGAGCAGCAGGATCGTGGACAGGATGGCGGCGCGGCCCGGCGTCGTCTCGGGGTCCTTCGTCTCCTCGTTCACCGCCACGGCGCTGTCCCAGCCCCAGTAGAGGAAGACGGCGATCAGGGTGGCGCTGACCAGGGCGGACAGGCTGAGGCCCGACGGCCAGAGCCAGGCCAGGGTCGGGCGGACCGAGCCCGCCGGGGGTGACGACCCGAGGACCCGGGCCAGCGCGTACACGGCGAAGATCACGAGCACCACCAGCTCGACCCCGAGCAGGCAGTACTGGATGCGCGCCGACAGCTCCAGGCCGCGCCAGCAGACGTACGTCATGATCGCGATCCAGAGCACGCCCGCGACCGTGCTCCACAGGGTCGAGGCCGCCAGGCCGTCGAGCCCGAAGAGCTCGAACGTGTACTGCCCGGCGATCTGGGCCAGGTTCGCCATGACGATGATGTCGGCCACGATGATCCCCCAGCCGCCCATCCAGCCGGCCCTCGGCCCGAAGGCCCGCGCCGCCCAGGTGAACGTGGTGCCGCAGTCGGGCTCCGCCTTGTTCAGCTCGGCGTAGGCGACCGCGATGAAGTACATCGGCAGGAAGGCGAGCAGCATGATCGACGGCGCCTTGATGCCGACCAGCCCGTCGCCGTTCGCCACCAGCACCACGTAGCCGAGGCTCGCGGCCAGGCTGTAGGCGGGTGCCGTGGAGGCGACACCGACGACGATGCTCGCGACGAGGCCGATGGTGCCGCCCTTGAGGCCCTTCTCACCCGCCGCCGCACTCGTGCGAGTCATGTCCTGGACGGTGGTTGCCACCGGGCCTCCCCTGTTCGTGGACGCGGTTCCCTGATCTTTACGCCCGTGGGTCTGGCGCGGAATCCGAGATTTCTGGGAGTCTAGGGCTCCGAATCCCGTTTGTGGAGAGGCTGAACAGTGCGAATCCTGCTCGTCGGGGCTGGAGGCGTCGGAGACGCCTTTGCCCGCATCGCCGCCCGCCGCGCGTTCTTCGAGGCGTTGGTCGTGACCGACCACGACCTCGACAAGGCCGAGCGGACGGTCTCCGCGGTGCAGGAGCGTCACCCGGACGAGACGCGCTTCAGCTCGGACCGGGTCGACGCGTCCGACCCCGGGGCGGTGGCCGAGGCCGTGCGACGCCACGGCGCGACGCACGTCATGAACGCCGTCGACCCGCGCTTCGTGATGCCGATCTTCGAGGGCGCGCGGCAGGCGGGCGCGGACTACCTGGACATGGCGATGTCGCTCTCGCGGCCGCACGCCGAACGCCCGTACGAGCAGACGGGCGTCAAGCTCGGCGACTCCCAGCTCGCGCAGGACGAGGCCTGGCGCGCCGACGGGCGGCTGGCGATCGTCGGGATCGGGGTCGAGCCGGGCTTGTCCGACGTCTTCGCGCGGTACGCGGTCGACCACCTGTTCTCCCACGTCACGGAGCTGGGGGTGCGCGACGGGGGCAACCTGACGGTCGCCGGCCACGACTTCGCCCCGGGCTTCTCGATCTGGACCACGATCGAGGAGTGCCTCAACCCGCCGGTGGTCTACGAGCGCGAGCGCGGCTGGTACACCATGGCGCCGTTCAGCGAGCCGGAGGTCTTCGACTTCCCCGGCGGCATCGGACCCGTCGAGTGCGTCCACGTCGAGCACGAGGAGGTCCTGCTCATGCCCCGCTGGCTGGACGCCGACAAGGTGACGTTCAAGTACGGCCTCGGCACCGAGTTCATCGACGTGCTGAAGGCGCTGCACAAGGTGGGGCTGGACCGGACGGACCCGGTGACCGTCAAGGGGGTGCAGGTGTCTCCGCGCGACGTCGTGGCGGCCTGCCTGCCCGACCCGGCCACCCTGGGCGAGGCGATGTCCGGTGCCACGTGCGCCGGGCTCCTGGTCACGGGGACGGGCACGGACGGGCAGCCGCGCAAGGTCTACCTGTCCCACGTCGTCGACAACGCCGACTCGATGCGGATCGACGGCGCGCAGTGCGTGGTGTGGCAGACCGCGCTCAACCCGGTCGTCGCCCTCGAGCTCCTGGCCACGGGCGTCTGGTCGGGCACCGGGGTCCTCGGCCCGGAGGCGTTCGACGCGGTCCCCTTCCTGGACCTGCTCGCCTCCCCCGACGGCTACGACTCCCCTTGGGAGCTGAACGAGCTCGTTCCCTGACCCCGGCGCTGGTTTTCCGACACTCACGGCGCGATTGCCACCGAGTCGGGGCCGTTCGGCTCGATGAGGTGCGGAAAACCAGCGCGAGGCCCTGCTACCCCTCGAACCCGTGGTGCTGCATCACGTGCTTCACCCGGGTGTAGTCCTCGAGGCTGTACATCGACAGGTCCTTGCCGTAGCCGGAGTGCTTGAACCCGCCGTGCGGCATCTCGGCGACCAGCGGGATGTGGGTGTTCACCCAGACGCAGCCGAAGTCGAGGCGGACGGGCACGCGGGCCGCGGTCCCGGCGTCGGTGGTCCAGACCGAGGAGGCGAGCCCGTACGCCGTGTCGTTGGCCAGGCGGACCGCCTCGTCCTCGTCGCTGAAACGCTGCACGGTGATCACGGGCCCGAAGATCTCGGTGACGACGGCCTCGTCGCCCTGCCGGACGTCGGCGATGACGGTGGGGGCGTAGAAGTAGCCGCGCTCCCCCACGGCGTGACCGCCGGTGACGACCTGCGCGTGCTCGGCGACCCGGTCGACCAGGCCGGAGATCGTCTCGAGCTGGCGGGCGCTGTTGATCGGGCCGTAGAACAGGTCCTCGTCGTTCGGGTCGAACCCCGTGCGGGTCCCCTCCGCCGCCTCGACGAGCGCGGCCACGAACCGGTCGTAGATCCCGGACTGGCAGATCACGCGGGTGGCGGCGGTGCAGTCCTGGCCGGCGTTGAAGTAGCCGCCCGTGCGGATCCCCTCGACCGCGGCCTCCAGGTCCGCGTCGTCGAAGACGATCACGGGCGCCTTGCCGCCGAGCTCGAGATGGGCCACCTTGAGGTCGGGAGCGGCTGCGGTGGCCACGGCGATCCCGGCCCGGGTCGACCCGGTGATCGAGATCATCCGCGGGACCGGGTGCGCGGCCAGCCGGGCGCCGGTGTCGCGTTCGCCGCAGACGAGGTTCACCACGCCGGGCGGGAAGACCTCCTGGGCCTTCCGCACCAGCCAGGCCGAGGACGCGGGGGTCGTGTCGGAGGGCTTCAGCACGGCGGTGTTGCCGGCGGCCAGCGCGGGCGCGAGCTTCCAGATCGCCATCATCGCCGGGTAGTTCCACGGCGTGACCTGGGCGACCGGGCCACGCGGCTCACGTCGTACCGACGAGGTGTAGCCGCGCAGGTACTCCCCCGAGGCACGACCCTCGAGCACCCGGGCCGCGCCGGCGAAGAAGCGGATCTGGTCGACCAGGACCAGCACCTCCTCCGAGAGCGTCAGCCCCAGCGGCTTGCCCGTGTTCTCCGACTCGACCTCGGCCAGCTCGTCGGACGAGCCCTCGACGAGGTCGGCGAAGCGCAGCAGCATCCGCTGCCGTTCCGACGGGGTGGTCCAGCGCTGGCTCTCGAACGCCTTCGCCGCGGCGCTGAACGCGGCGTCCACGTCCTCCTCGCCCGAGTTCGGGGAGGTCGCGTACACCTCGCCGGTCGCCGGGTCGACGATGTCGAGCACGTCGCCGGAGGCGCTGGGCCGTTCCTCGCCGTCGATGACGTTGACGAAGGTCTTCTTCTGCGCCGCCTGCTCCACCATGCCCAGCCCCTGTCCTGACGAACGGTCGATGCGGAGCACCGTAAGCCCGCCGGGCAGGTCGGGGTCAGGGCCCGTGCATGACCGGACGCCCCACAGGTTAAGTTCCGCCTGCACAGTCGCCGACGACCTCCAGGAGTGGCAATGACGCCCACCTCAGTCCCACGCAGCCCAGCTGCAACCGCCCGAGCGTTCCGACGCCGCGCGGTGGCGCTCGTCGGGGCGCTCGCCCTGACCGGCCTGACCACCGCGGGGCTCGCCGGCCCCGCCAGCGCCACCCCGGTCAGCCCCGCCGCACCGGCCCGGCCCAGCGCCCCCGCGGCGGCAACCCGGACGCCGGACCTCGGTCCGAACGTCACCCTCTTCACCCCGGACACGCCGCAGGCGGACATCCAGGCCAGGCTCGACGCCATCGCCAAGCGCCAGGTGCCGAACCAGTTCGGCGAGGAGCGCGACGCCGTCCTCTTCGCCCCCGGCACCTACGGCTCGGCGGACAAGCCGTTGATCTTCCAGGTGGGCTACTACACCGAGGTGGCCGGGCTGGGGCGCAACCCCGGAGACGTCGTCATCAACGGCTCCGCGAACGTCTTCAACCAGTGCACCACCGACGCCGCCGGCGCCGAGAGCTGCATCGCGCTGAACAACTTCTGGCGCTCGATGTCCAACCTGACGATCAACCCGACCGGCGGTGAGGGCTGCCGAACGAACACGGAGTTCTGGGCGGTCTCGCAGGCGGCTCCGTTGCGCCGGGTGGACATCACCGGCCAGACCACGCTGATGGACTACTGCACCGCCGGACCGCAGTACGCCAGCGGCGGCTACCTCGCCGACTCCCGGACCAAGGCCGTGACCAACGGGTCGCAGCAGCAGTGGCTGACCCGGAACTCCCAGCTCGGCAGCTGGTCGAACGGCGTCTGGAACCAGACGTTCTCCGGCGTCGAGGGCGCCCCGACGCAGTCGTTCCCGGACCCGCCGTACACCACGCTCCCCGCCACCCCGGCGAGCAAGGAGAAGCCGTACCTCTACATCGACAAGCGCGGTGAGTGGCAGGTCTTCGTGCCCGAGGGTCGCACCGACTCGGTCGGGCCCTCCTGGACGGACGGCTCGACCCCCGGGAAGTCCCTCCCGCTGTCGAGCTTCTTCGTCGCGCGGCCGTCCGACTCCGCCAAGACGATCGACAAGCAGCTCGACAAGGGCCGCAACCTCCTCTTCACGCCGGGCGTCTACGGGATCGACCGCACCCTGCACGTGCGCAAGGCCGGCACCGTCGTCCTCGGCCTCGGCCTCGCGACGCTCACCGCGGAGAAGGGCGTCGTGCCCGTCCGGGTCTCCGAGGTTCCGGGCGTCGACATCGCCGGTCTGACCATCGACGCGGGGACGAAGAACTCGTCGGCCCTGCTCGTGATCGGCTCGGAGAAGGGCCACAAGCACGGGTCGACGGCCAAGAACCCGACCGCGGTCCAGGACGTGTTCTTCCGGATCGGCGGTCCGCACGTGGGCAAGGCCACGACAAGCCTCGTCGTGAAGAGCGACCACGTCATCCTGGACGACATCTGGGCCTGGCGCGCAGACCACGGCCAGGGCGTCGGCTGGAAGGTCAACACGGCCGAGACCGGGGTCAAGATCAGCGGGGACGACGTCACCGCGACCGGCCTGTTCGTCGAGCACTACCAGCGCTACAACGTCATCTGGACCGGTGAGCGCGGGCGCACGGTGTTCTTCCAGAACGAGCTGCCGTACGACGCGCCGAACCAGGCCGCGTGGCGCCACGGGAAGACCCTCGGCTGGGCCGCGTACAAGGTGGGCGACGACGTGCGCCACCACGAGCTGTGGGCGGGCGGGTCGTACATCTACACCAACGTCGAGCCGACGCTGCACCTCTCGCACGCCTTCGAGGTGCCCGACCGCACGGGCGTACGGCTCCACGACCTGGTGGCGGTGAGCCTCAACAACGCCGGCACGATCGACCACGTGGTGAACGAGACCGGCCCGGCCGCGACCCCGAAGGCGGACGGCAGCAACGTCGTCGACCTGGTCTCGTACCCGGTCGGCTGACCTCGTCGAGGCACACC
>Ga0210040_10005568_pt1 | contig 16012 bp, 13 predicted proteins | sample CryGeyCG12114_NA_FD_185462 | JGI IMG/M metagenome (GOLD analysis project Ga0210040, IMG submission 185462) | Groundwater microbial communities from aquifer - Crystal Geyser CG19_WC_8/21/14_NA (SPAdes) (version 2) | ecosystem: Environmental > Aquatic > Deep subsurface > Groundwater | place: USA... | reverse complement strand
GTGATCGTGATAAATGCAATCATTTATTGATCACTTTCATACTGACAGACGTATAGTAGCAGAGATTTTAATTACTCTAATCGTTAGGCAACCATGTACACACTGCTGTGTGTATAGAAGCAGTGATTTTGATGATTTTGAAGCAATCACTCATCGATCACTCTCACATTAGAAGCTAGGTAGGAGTGGCGATTGTGATTATCACAATCACTTTCAGTTTAGAAGCTTAATAGGACTGGTGATTGTGATATCTGCATTAATTCATTAACCACTCTCACACCAGAAACTAAGTAGGAGTGGTGATTGTGATATTTGCAATCACTTATCAATTTTTTTTACATTAGAAGCTTGGTGAGAATGATAATTGTGATTTTAGAAATCATTAATCAATCATTTTTAAACTTGGTGCCAAATTAAAGCATTGATTTTGTTTAAATAGTGTGATTATAGTGATCATCATTAGTAATAGAGAAGTAATATTCACACAAATTTCACTCTTTAGTTATTCTTATACTATTGCGCTGATTATGATAAGATTACAGATACTAAGATGTTCAGATTATATAAATGACTCACCACGTTTTTACATTGCTAATATTTATATTGAAAATTAGCTTTTAAACGCCAATATATGATAAAGCATAGCATAGCATTTTCTTTCAATGATAGCATTCATGTTTTTGTTTTTCGAATAAATCCAATGAGATTGTTTTTTAGATTTTTGAAATTTCTATCATGCGAATCAAAAAATTGTACTAATGCATCTTGTACTCCTGCGATTTTGTGAACAGCTTGAAAAAGCGATATTCAAGTTTGAAGAGCTACGGTGTTTAATCTACATTGAGTTCAACCATCGTTGTTTTCTGGCGCCAAATTAACTTATTTCATCATCAGAATGCCTTAGCTACGTCTTATTTGCTTGTGAGTTGTTGCAAGTGTCGGTCGTGTTCGAATATTGTGGAAAAATTATAAATTAACTCAGTTCTCAAGTGAATAGTGTGAAAAAATGTCGGATTGTACGGACTTGGCCAGAATGGCTCATTCCATTTGCAACTTGGAGTTTGTCAGTGATGAGCTCTCAAAAATCCCTGATGAAAATAGACCGGCATTATTTGTTGGTTATTCTGATAAATTTAACCCACATTCCTCATTGATAATGGCTTTGCTCGACTATGCTGCAAAAGTACATCCGTCAGATTGGCACTACTTAACAGCAGATGTGAAATTGTTTTCCACGCCGTCTGGCTCTGGTGGAAGAAAATCTTTGAATGCAGAGCAAGAAAAATTCAGATCCTCAAATTGGAAAGTGATTCAACTTTCAATGAAACCGCACGCCACAAAAAAACCTGAAGATGAAAAAAACGAGATCGGTGCCGATAAGGATTTATTTCTACGACAACTTACTCACACAAATTGTGTCCGAAACTTGAGCAATTTTTTTCGCGGAGAAATCACAGGGGGTAAAAATGTTAGATCGGAAGGCGACTTTTCCAAAATAATCGCAGGATTGCTGGTCAAACTCTTTGGTTAGTCATATTGGAGCCAAATCACTATATTATCGTATATTCTTGTCCAAATAAATAACTCGTAACCAATTTTCTATTTTTCACAGACTGCTTAACTAACAAACCAGCTACTCGGCGAAAACGAGCAAAATTTTTGCCCCCACAATTTTTAGCGGCATATAGTCAATTGAAAAAAAGATGTCCCACATGGTCTGGAAAGTTGGTTCTACCTCAACAATACTTAGAACACTTTCCCGGGGCTCTGAATGAAATGAATGCTGAGTCAAACCTTTCTGAAATCAGTAAGTTGTACTCAGCTCTCAAATTTTCTTAAAAACATAACCTCATCTAACTAAATTCGCTTTTTTAAAAAAAAACAGATAACACTGATGATGAGTCGGAGTACGACGACCTAGTAGTCCAGACCGGCAATTTATCGACTGAAGTATTCGGTACGACTTTAGACTGCCTTAAAACTCCTGAAGAGCAGCTCTCAGCGGCTATTGAACATGAGGTTAACTTGAAAGCGAAAATTGCTAAGACGCAAGCCACTCTGGAAGGATATTTTAGTGAGCTGCCTGTGGTTCAGAAACAAATACAGGATCTGCAACACAGAGTGCAAAAAGAGAAAGAAAATAAGGACAGCATAGAAATTTTTCGAGACATTCTTCAGAAAGAAGGAGAGCTTCTCAAATTTGCGAAAGTCACAAAAATTCTTTCTGAACAGAGTGGAGGCTGCAACGATGTAGCTGGGATAATCAGGGTCTTGAAAAAGATGAAAGCAAATGAGTTAGGTGCGCTGAGTGTTTCAGATTTTAGTTCATATTTGCTCTTGAAATTGAATCATATTTAACGCATTAAATTTTTGCAGAGAAACTTTTGCTTGAATTTGACATCAATGTCTCAGAAGTTGGTTCTCCAAAGCATAAGCGTTTGCATGAGCGGGAGCGTGCGGCTCAGTCCTCGACTAAAAAGCTTAAGAAAGCTTATACAGCAAGCAGTGTTGGGGGCGAAGCAGTAGTGGCTTCTGATGACGCAAAATCAAGTAGGTTTCTTATCATATGGAAATAAAATTTCTTTAATTTTTGAGAAATCTAAGAAACGCTTTTAAACAGACAAATCAACGAAGGAAGCTTCGGAAAGTGGTGCTTGCCAAAATGAAACTGCTGAATCAGTTTCCGGACAGGAAACTCCGCAGAAATCCATTGCAGGTTGGTTTTAAAAAACTGTATTTTTTAAAAAGATATTTATTAGAAAAATGAATACTTGGTTTATATATTTTCAAGATTCTCGACCAAGTTCCCAATCTGTGTCTTTCAAGCTGCCAACTGGAGCTGGTTCGCAATTGGGAACATTAAGCCGAAAAATTAGTAGCATTGGGCGAAGTCCTCAGAGAGCAGTTGAGCCGGCTGAAAAGGAACCGGTAAACAGTGAATCAGCCGATCCAGGAATTCGTTCGGATCTTGTTTCTCTTGCCTGGCAAAAATCCTAATCCATTTCCTAATTCAATTTGTTTGCTAATCGATTTGTATCACATAATTTGACCGATTTGCTTGAAAAAAATTGTGAAAAAAAGATTAATGGGTTTGGACACAGATGAAATATGCAGTATGTATAACATATAGTTTTACGACGTCTTTATTAAACATCATGAAGTTGTGAAACTTAATGAATTAATATTGAAAATCTTTGTTGAATAAACTGGAGTTTTGCTGAATTTGCTATGAAATTGAACAACTTACAATTTTTTCAAAGCGCACAGGTGGACACGATAGCTAAAACTAGAAAAAAAGCGTTTAGATTTGAGTTGGCTGTTGAATACGATCAAGTGATACATGACTACAGTGCAAAAAAGTAAAGAGAACGCGAAAGTATGAATAGACTTTACACTTAGTTTTAAATTCTTCATTACTTTGTAAAACACTGTCAAGTTAAGTCAAGTTTCATACGCCCTCTTATCTTAAAATTTTTCAAGTAGTTTGAATGATTGTATTTTCTCAAAATGAATACCAACAAAACAAACAGTGACTTATTCTCCCTGAGAGTCAGAGAAAGGCAAAGTATAATAAGCAGAGACCCAGCAGCGTTCGTTCCGGCCCAAATAACAAACTATTTTCCAGGTATTTTGCTCATTCTTATCTGAACATTTAAAAGTTGATAGATGCATTTTTCCAAAATATTTGCTTCATTTAAGATCGGGTTTTAGCCCAGCATCCGGCGAAATTAGTGGAAGCTAAAACTTTAGCTTGTGTTAAGCCCGAAAAAAAATTAAAATACGATTTAGAAGTATCCGACGAACTCTTAAATTCCGAAATTTCGGATTCACAAATGCAAGCAGTTATTGAGGCTTGCTGTGCTCACCAAAGTTTTTTGCCATCAGGAGAAAGACAAGCTTTTCTTCTTGGTAAGGTGTCAGCTTATAGATTTCTGAATGTAAAAGTTTATTGAATTACAATGCTGTTCAACTGATTTGTTTTCGAGTACTTTGTTCAGGTGATGGAGTCGGAGTTGGGAAAGGAAGAGTTATTTCCGGGCTCATTTTTGAGAACTTCATTACCAGGAAAATTAAAAAAGCGCTTTGGATTTCAGCCTCAGCAGGTTTGACTGTTGACGCCTCAAGAGATGTTTTTGCTGTAAATTTGAAGTTGTTCATCATCAATGTGGCCGACCTATCATATGAGCCCATACCTCAGGAAACTGGAATTTTATTTTCAACATATAACTCTCTGGCGTCTCATGATGCTAATAGACAACAGAGAATCACTCAAATAGTCGATTGGCTGGGAGGAAATGGATTCCATGGAGTGGTAATTCCGAATTTTTTGTGCATCAATTTCTAATTGGATTTAATGTTTTTCAAATTTTTAGGTTGCAATCGATGAATGCCACCGCGCTAAACACTTTAGTAGCTTCAAACAAACTACTCAAACAGGTCAAGCTGTGGTAGATCTGCAAAAAGCCCTGCCAAATGCTAGAATTATTTACGTATCCGCTACGCAGGTGCATCTGAGCCGGCTCATATGGCTCACATGTATAGATTGGGATATTTCGGAACTCACACTGTATGGCCCACAGCGGATCACTTCATCTCAAGCATGACTAATAAGTAAGTTTTCAAAAAAAAAAAATCCAAATTTGTACACGTTTGACACTAATAACAATATTTTATCAGAGGCTTGAGCGCTTTGGAAATGATAGCGGTGGAATTAAAACAACAAGGATTGCTTATATCGCGACAACTTTCATTTGAAGGCTCGACATTTGAAACAGTGAATGTGGAATTGACAGATGATTTTCAAATATTGTACCTCAAATGCACAAATCTGGTAACACTAAAATCGGTTGTTTTTTCAACGCAACTTTTGAAACGTTTTTTTTCTTCAAATTTCATAAATGAATGATTTTGAGCCGCAGTGGACAAGTATACTGAAAGAGTTAGAGAAAAATATGGACTCTTACACCAGTGGACAGCAGAGCATTTATTGGGCCGCCCATCAGAGGTTTTTTCAAAACCTATGTATTGCATCGAAAGTCGAAAAAGCAGTACAACTCGCACAAAAAGGGGTTCAGGACGGATTCTCTGTGGTGTTTGGAATCCAATCCACTGGAGAAGCTAGGCTTAACGAGTTTAGTAAAAAAAGTTTACAGAATGAAAGCTTTTCCTCACTAAGGTAAGTTCGAATTCGGTTTACTGTGATTTCTGAAAAATACTTTAACCAATATTTATTCTTCTTACAGTGGCATTATTGGACACTGTATCAAAAAATTTGGAATGAAAAATGTAACAACGCTAAATGAGGAATTCGAAGCTATTCGACCTTTGCTTCCCGCGAATACTCTTGACTGTATTATTAATCAACTTGGAGGGGAATCTTGTGTTGCAGAAGTGAGTATTTTTTTATTGTTAATCTTTTTCAATATTTGATATTTAATTTTTTCATCTTCAAAAGTTAACGGGAAGGAAATCAAGACAGATCAAAAACAGAGAGGGCAATTTTGAGATTGTGAATCGAAATATTGGTCCGGAGCCTGTCAATGATGTCGGTTAGTGACAAAAATCTATTTTATTTCTGAAAATTTCTTAACAAGAAAATAAGGTTTCATTAGTTCACTTTTTCAACTTCCTTTAATGTAGAACGGAACTTATTTTTATATGGGGTGAAAAAAATTGCCATTATTTCTGATGCGGCTTCTACCGGCTTTTCTCTACACGACGAAAAAAGTACGATATACACTTCTAGAAGACGACTGCATATTACACTAGAATTGCCTTGGAGTGCAGAGAAAGCAATCCAACAAATGGGTATGTGTTTAGAAAGGTTTTTTGTGTCATTTTATGAATCCCGGATTTCTATTGTAATTTTTCCCCATTGAGGTCGTACCCATCGATCGAATCAGTTCACTGCACCAAAATATATTCTCTTGATGTCACCAGTTCCCGGAGAAAATCGATTTGTTGGCTCTGTGACTTCAAGACTTGAACTTATGGTATTTATTGACCACACTGAAGGTCTTAAGATCACATGATCAAAAATTTATATTGATGTTTTATGTGCAGGGCGCGATGACACAAGGTGATCGAGCCACGAATCTCATGTTTATTCAAGATGATTATCACATACATGATAAGTATGGAAAACGTTCTGTAGAGCATATAATATCGGTGGGTATCGGGGACACTGAGAGTAAAGTCAAATTTTATCAGCAATATGAAACAGCGTTCAGTAAAGAAGAGCTCCGAAAAGCTCTGGTTTTGATTGGAATAATTACTCCTGGCAATGAAATCAAATTAAAAAATCGGACACCGCCAAAATTCATGAATCGTCTGTTGGGTCTGCCACTCGAGATGCAATCAAAGTTTTTGAGTTACTACAAAAACGTGGTTCAGTATTTTGTTCAAGAAGATGTTCAGTCTGATGCATACGATACTGGTATTAAAGGTAATAAAACCTTGACTAAATAATAAATGCACTTAATTCACAGAATTACATGGGTATTACAGTATTCCAGTTACTTCCTTTTCAAAAACTTGCAAATGAGTACCAAGTAATCACGATCAACATAACAACTTTTTTTAAAATTTCAGACCTGGCAGTGAATTTGAGTGAGAGAACAGCAATAAAAAATCTTGAGACTGTTTGGTATCAGAAGCACAAAATATCACTTTTTGAAATCAAAATCGATTTCGGTGTGCCTTGGGCAGCTATTGCTTCAAAAGCTGAAATGCAAAACGGATTCTTCGTATCCGCATCTACAGATTATACGGATGTGCGATACATTTACGAATTGAAAAAAACTTCGAACGACTTATCGTCTCAAAAAAAGTTTGGAATGCTGACTCCGTTTAGTTTTCAAGAGGTGATAATCATCAACCGATCATATTATTTATATCAGTTTTTCAAATCAAATACAACTTTCCAATTTTACAGATAATTTGGTATGGAGAATTACCCAAATATTTCTCCCGGAAAAATATTTTGGAAGCAAAATCCATGTGGTCAGCTGAATATCAAATAATGCAAAACGAGCCATGTATACACTCGTATATGTGAGAAAAACAGTAATTGTTTAATCAAAAGTTATATTTTGACTCTTTAAATGATTCTATTGCTTTTGTTAAAGAAATGGGGAGTGTGAAAAAACGAATTGCAACATAAATGGGAGAATTCTGACTTATTACATACTGTCGGGATCATTACTGGCGTTTTGGGAACGTTTAAATCCAGTGTTCAACAATAACATGGCTTCTGCAAAGTTTCTTCGATGTCGAGCATCTGAAAATTCAGTTGTAGGCTTCGAAATTCCAAAAAATAAATTGGAGGTTCTCAAAAAGCAATTGAAATTATATTGCAAAGTGGATATGTCTTCAGACAGCTCCGAATAAGATTAAGAATCCGAATTAAGCAATGCTCCCTAGAGTAATCACATTTAAAACTTTTCTTCTTCAATTGTCTTTGACAGTTTGATTTCATTATAAAATAGTAGTTTGGACCAAATTAAATAATACGAAGATATTTCAAATGAGCTGTTAAATTTCGTGCAAAGTATGATTGAAAAAATTGGTATGTTTACAAAGCATTTTGTTTGATCACAGTCATTTCTCATACAAAACAACATTTCGACCAAAATCTTCTTAGGGATGTGAGCGTCGCTTGGGTTTTCCAAAACTTGTAAGCAAAAAAATTAAGCACTGAAAACACATCGTGCGGGAACTGTAAAATTATTTGAATATTTTTTACCTTTTTTTTTCGATTCTGTGAGCGCAAAACATACAATTGTGAAGAACTTTATGTTTACTCAAAATACGCTAATAAAATGCCTGCAAAAACCCAATAAAAACTTGCTCAAATTCAAATTTAGGACCAAAAGCAAGCGCTGTGAAATGTTAATTTCCCCGAACGCGTATTTAAACGTTCAACAGCGCATTCCAAAAATTCATATTTGACTTAGAAAATTAGATACGTGGTCATCAACTTTCCGTGAACAAACAAAAGCGCACCAAAAACACCGAATCCAGATGCGCAAGCGTAGGGAAATAAATTCTTGAATAAAATTTATGTGGAGTCTGATTGCTTTTTTATTCATCTTCATACCCAAAGGAAACATTGATTGTGGTGAATGCAACTACTTTCCAATCATTTTTACACAAGTAGTCTTATATAGTAGCTGAAATCGTGATCATCATTATCACTTATTAATCATTTTCACACTGCATGGCATGAAAAAGTAGCTCTCGTAAATATGATAGTCGCACTCTTTAAACAATGAATCTCATACTGGTAGTCAAAAAAGAGTAGTGATTGCTTTAATCACAATCAACGAGCAGTCATTCTCACGATGGTAGGCGTAAAGTAGCAATGATTGCAATGATAACAATGATCATCAATCATTGTCACACGATTAGCGGGAAGTTTTGATCTGTATTGTTTCAATTGCTTATGCGCTATTGTCACTTGATGAGCAAACAGAATATGTGATTCTAATTGTTCCTACTGCTTATTTATCATTGCCACCTAATAAGCGAATTGAAACTGTGATTTTGTTAAATTCTAACATTCCTAGATTAAAGCTAAGTATTCACATACGAATCGATAATACGTACGGTGTATAGCAACTTCTTTGTAGATGATGAAGATTTCATATATTTTGTTGACTTTTTTTTGTAATAGCCCATTCGGTTATAAAATTTTGGATGAGAAACAAGTTTTGAACGACCTATAAAAAACCAACCATAAATACCTGAGTGAAATACTTGATTTGATTGAAAATGCTGCGTTTCTTTAAGATTCATTCAAGATGGTTTAACAAAAACACATCAGAAGCTAAAACTTTTGAAGACCTCTTGGAGCTAGGATGGTGCAAACAACGATTTCTGAATTCGATAATCGTTGAGTTCGATTTTTTGTTGCTTGCAGTAGAGAATTACGCATGTGAAGTCCCGATATTGGAGTGGCATCATTTGTTCGACTGGGTGCGAATTTTAAAAACTACATCCTTCTGAAAAAATTAGTCCATCTTTTTAACTTTAATTTGCTTTTTTGGGTTCAGCTTGAAAATCCCGGAACGATGAAGTTATTAAAATCAACATTCTCAAGAAGTTTGGTGGATCAAAAAATGAAAGGAAATGATACGTGGTCAAGATTTGTGAAATATAGCTGGCCAAGGGTATAAAAGTTATATGCATTGAGGATATTTTTAGAATTATTGTAATAAGTTATCAATTGATTTACTCGACTCACCTCAAAACTAGATTCTTCAGTACTACGGAAGATTGAGTGGGATAGTTGAAAGCAGAGATATTGGCAGCAGAAAAAAAATTTATCCCATCAATAAAAATTTTAACCTTCACACTGAGGCTTTAGAAGTCATTCTTGATTTCTTCGAAAATAATTTCTCTCAAAAATCAAAGGAAAGCATTTTGTTTGTGGACATTTTGAAAAGCATCATGATTTGTTTTAAAGGTGAGAAAAACCTACTTTTGTTTTTCTTAAATTATTTTAAAATACAAAAAGATGAGCATCTCAGCTGTCAATGTGCCAAAAATTAATTATTTGGTGATTTATATTTTTATTTGAGGGTTAGTAATTTCGGTACATACTTTTTCTGCTATTCTGCAATTAATAAGTATATGTACAAGTATGTTTATGCGTATAACTTGCTAATTCAGGTCGTCCGAAGCTTTGCTAATATTGGTAGACATTATTATGTTGTTCGGATTATAAGTTACTTTATTTAAGTGACAAACTTTCAAACAGTTTCTCTGTTGTTCTTCAGGTCAATACAAAGGGTTAGGTTAGGTTAGAGTTATACAATTTGTTCGAGTTTTTGTTAAAGAAATACGGGTTTTGTTCTGCTAATATTGTTGGGCCGACATGATATGCTAGGTGCATTTCTAATAATTCTGAAATACTCATTTATGACTAAAGAATTATTTGTATTCAGAGCTGTCTGATGATCCGTTTGCAAATTCAATTCAAAGAATCTCAAGATTAAGCAGATTTCCAACAGATTTTGTCGAGTCTTATGTCAGAATCTGGCGTGAAAATGACGTTCCTTTTCAACATAAACGACATGAAGCTTTGATTACTGCAACATTTGAAAAAAAACAGTTAAAATGATTTAGTGAAAAAAATTAGTTTGAAAATAAACAGCATTAAAAAAAAAGGTCATACTATATTTATTGTTTTTAGATACCTTTTCACTGTTGTAAGCTATATAAATAACTCTTTCATCTAAATCTTGTTGTAAAAGGATTTGTTCAAATCATAGGTTTTCAATAATTATTCCAAATAAAAGTGAAGTTTGAAATTCTCATTGAAGTCATTAAAGTCATTCAAACAAGAATTTACTAATCATTAGGAGTTAAGAGACCACATTTAAATGATCAGTTTAAAGAAGAGTTGGCATGAAAGAGTTTAGAAACCATCCATCAAGTGTTTTTTTTTCGCAGTACTTTTCACGGTTGTAACGACTGTAAATTGTCCATTTTACACGAAACTACCGAAGAAGCAAGTAAGGCAAAAAAAAGCTCTTCAAAACCATATTGAAACTGAACTATTTCCGCTGAAGTTGAGCGTGAATTAATCTTCATAATGGCTAATCAGGAAACACTCAAATTATTAATTGAAAATGAAACCCAAATATTCACACCTTTCGTTTTTCAAGGAAAAACCCAGGCAGTGAAAGGTAAAATTGTTGCTTTAAATGCAAAAAAAAAGTGTACTGTTTGGCTTTCTGGGTCTACCGATCTAATTGTTGTGTCTGTGAATGACATATACGTGTGTGAAGAAAACTGCAAAGCCAAAATAAGACTCGCCGAGGTAATTTCAATATTTTCGAGCTACCGAATTTTTTTTTTGATTTTTCAAAATCACATAGTATATCTAGATCCGTTGATTCTTTGTTTTCTATTGATCTCACGCAATTTTTGTTGCCGAATTTGGGCAAACAGTCATTGGAAAAAAGTCGTCGGCCCAAACAAATGCCGCAAGTATTAGCTGCGGATTACATCGACGGACTAGATGCTAAAACCCGTAAAATTGAAATTTGCTAATTATCAAGCTTGAATCATTACTTTTTGATTGATTGTGACAAAAATTCAGGACAAAAAATTGAGTTGGCTGGATCTGATGGAAGTACGAAACTTTATGACTACAAAAAATATGAATACAAAGCAAACAATCACGGTAGTTAAACATCCCACCATCAAATTCATGAAGAAGAAAAAAAAATATCATGTTTTTTCAAATTATGGCAAGATTGAATCACTGTCATTAATACTAGGTTAATTAAACTTGTTTTTGGGAACTATAATGTCGTAAAAAAATTATTCACAACGTTAAATGTTTCACTGTGCATCAAATTTTTTTTAGTTCATATTTAACGATTGTAAACAGAATTATAAGAAAGCTATGTATGCAAAAATACCTCGGAATAAAGAAATACAGTTTCTTCGAAGATTTTTGGGAGCTTTTAAATAATCAATTACATTTACAAGTTTAATAAACAGTCAACGGCTTGTTAGTCAACACTGATGATCACACAAATTTAGAGCAATAATAGATAAAACGTTCAGTTTCATAAGAAAATGATATTATGAAGAGAAAAAAACTTAAAAAATATTGATATTTAGGTAAAAAAGACAAAACACAAATTGATTTAAATGTAAGCAAGACGTGAGTAACATAATCATTTCTTCGCGTCACATTTTTTTTTCGAAGCACTTTTAAATTTTTTTTCAAGCTCTTCCTCCCATTGTTTTAGAACATTGGTTCGGAACACCTTAAAAAATCAATAAAAGCCACATGAATTTTCATTGTAAAAGATTAAATTCGAGGCATATTAGATATTCGTTCATACACAGTAAGCCCGATGAAAAGATCTGTTTTTTGTGATTCCTTTTTTGTATTCCACTTGTGGAATATTACGCAAATTTGGGGGCCCAAAATAACTGCCTTTTGGAGCATCCAGGATTGTCCATAACTTATCACGCTGAACGGATATTTCTCTTTTCAAGATGATATTTTGTGCCTCATTTAAAAGCTCCGTTGTCTTGTAGCTTTTTAGTTGTCTCTTATTAAATTCAGACAAACCTTCATGGTTTTCTTCAGAATTAGCAGTTGAATCCATTGTTTCCAATATCGCCCTAAATAAAATATAAAAAACGAGTTTAATTTCATAAAAATAGGAACTCGAATCACTGAAACTAGTTAAAAACTTACTGCTTTTCACTAAGAGCAGGAGGATGCGTACATGAGAATATGCTTAAATATACTAACACTACCCACACCCTACTAATCTTTGTGAAAAAAGAAAAAGCAGGATTTATACGTGCATTCACTGACTTATTAACTTAAATTGACTGAATTCCGTGAAAATAAAAATTACAAGCAGCAAGTCTCAAACATGAAATACAAAATTGATTCCTGCACAAACATATCCAAATAACAACGAGAATCGTCATAAAATCATATTTAAAGATTTAATCAAAATAAGTTTTTAAGATGAGATTCAGGAACTTGATCAAGTGCTCATGAAATTTTCTGTCGTTGGATTTACAGTTTTTGATAGCGTATATTTTTGGCTTCTTATCAGACCAACAAAAATCATAAATTTTTGATTCTTAACCAAATTTTAGCGACGCGTCGTATTTCGTAAAAAAAGAATTTAAATATAAGTAACTGAGGCCACTAAAGTATAGTTGGTTGCCTGTCCTGGAGTAGTCAAGTAGTGTTTCAGAAGCTGCTCAGCAATAGGATTCTAAGGTAAAATTTGTGAGAAACTAAACCAAAAAAATGGAAACCGAACCGAAAAAGCGGAAAATAAAATTTCATCCGGATACGAACACGGATACTATTATTGAAGTCACGGAATCAACAGCTGAAGTAAGCGAATAAAGAGTTTCAGTTTTCAAGATTTTAATATCCTGTTTCAATTGTCTCATACAATAATTATTTATAGGCTTATAATTCACTTTTTTAAAGGTCCTGACAAATGAGGATCAAATATTTTCAACGCTTTTTTTTTATTTGATAAAAAAAAATCATATTCTGGAGAAAAAAATTGAATTGTTTGGTGGAACGATCATCTATCATATTGAAGACATTCAAATTCCCGGACAAACAATAGCTATTGTAGACAACAACCCAGACTTCGGGATTCGGCTTGCGATGGCACGCAGTTTACAGCTATCTTGTGTCACGTCGGAATTTATACATCATTGCTGTTATTTTAAAAGGTTGATGGACCAGGATTGGTATGTCCCAAGTTATTTTATCGCCAATGGTGTTAGAATTGATCTTAGATTTGTGGGAAGACCATTCGAGTTTTGTGATATCTTAGTGTTATCGGACTCTGTTCATCCATTTTTAAGAGTGAAATACATGTTGAACAAGGCAAATGCCTACACGTATTTTGGAACTAAATATATTCAAAGGTTTGAGGAAGGTAATCATGTTTTCGAGTTTGAATATGCAATATATTTGTCTGATTTATCAGAATCAATGATACGAATTTTAAAAAGAATGAATGCTCATCCTGTAAATGAACAGTTTATGATTGATTCAATCATTCGGGGGTTTCGAATGAATCTTGAACCCAAATACTGTCCGGAGTATTACTTGTCCATTATGCAAGACAACACTGACGAAAATATTTAAAATTGTAAAAAACCAAAATTATTTGATTTGCAAAATATGTTTCACCCGAAAAATCAATTGAAAATTGAAAACAAGAACTTTTTCTTCTCCTCACCGTAAAACTAAAAAAAAATGTTTTCAGTTAGCTACGACACACCAATATGTAGATGTGCACAAAATGATTGGTAAGTTTGATTGTAATCATAGTTCGTTAAGAGAATTGAAACAAAAAAATAACGATTCATAGAGTTTTTAGATAGAGTTTTTCATCTTTAGAGTAAACATGAGTATGGGGTGGTAGTATATGAAATTAGTTGCATAAATAATGCAGTAATGTGTAAAAATAAATGTGCAATTCGTCTAGATTGAAAAATTTGTTAATACTAAGTTAATGGACTCTTTTAACAAAACAATAAAATGTTTATTGACGAAAAAAAGTTATTTTTTAAAACTTATTGCGCAATTTTGTTCTATAAAACCAATCGTTGTTGAAAATTCCGCACTAAAGTAAGCGTTTGTTAATTCATTGCAGGAACAACTGATGAAAATAATATTCACAAAGATTGTATCGACAATTTCGAAGTCTTGTTTTGCCTATACCTACTGGACTCAATCATCAATTATCATATTATTGATAGGGTTCGTCGAACAATTTCTCATAACTTGAAAAATTTGAGCAATATGAAAGCGGTTTCCGATAGTTGACTGCTAAATTAACAAATGCTATATTAAAATTAAGATCTTAGCATATCTGCAGCATGATTTTTGAAGTGCACATGCAAAAGGTAGAGCGGATCATGAATAACAAAACCCACTCTTGAGAAACTCGGTTTCACACATCCGACAGCGCTCTCCAATATATAATAAATTTCTATGTTGAAAAAAACGTCTGCTTGATTGCATCGACTGATTTTCCAAGCGCGTGAGCATATGTTGAAGCGCTTTAAGAAACAAAAACGCGCTTCATATTTAGCAAACGCGCATTCACATTTTCGGCAGCGCTTTCCAAAATCATGAATTTTCTTAGGTATAATTAACGCCTTCTTGATTACGTCGAATGAGTTTTAAAGCGCGTCAGCATATGTTGAAGCGCTTCAAGAAACAAAAACGCGCTTCAAATTTAGCAAACGGGCATTCACATTTTCGGCAGCGATTTCCAAAACCATAAGTTTTTTTTGGTAAAATTAACGTCTGCTTGATTGCGTCGACTGATTTTCCAAGCGCGTGAGCATATGTTTAAGCGCTTCAAAAAACAAAAACGCGCTTCATTTTTAGCAAACGTGCATTCACATTTTCGGCAGCGCCTTCCAAAATCAAGAATTTTCTATGATAAAATTAACGTCTGCTTGATTGCGTCGACTGAATTTCAAAACGCGTGAGAATATGTTGAAGCGCTTCAAAAAACAAAAACGCGCTTCATATTTAGCAAAAGCGCATTAATATTTTCAACAGCGCCTTCCAAAATCATGAATTTTCGATGGTAAAATTAACGTCTGCTTGATTGCGACGACTGAATTTCAAAGCGCATGAGCATATGTTGAAGCGCTTCAAGAAACAAAAACGCGCTTCATATTTAGCAAAAGCGCATTAATATTTTCAACAGCGCTTTCCAAAATCATGAATTTTGGATAGTAAAATTAACGTCTGCTGGATTGCGTCGACTGAATTTCAAAGCGATGGAGCATATGTTGAAGCGCTTCAAGAAACAAAAACGCGCTTCATAGTTAGCAAACGCGCATTCACATTTTCGGCAGCGCTTTCCAAAATCATGAATTTTCTTGGGTAAAATTAACGTCTGCTTGATTGCGTCGAATGATTTTCCAAGCGCGTGAGCATATGTTGAAGCGCTTCAAGAAACAAAAACGCGCTTCATAGTTAGCAAACGCGCATTCACATTTTCGGCAGCGATTTCCAAAATCATGAATTTTCTATGGTAATATTAACGTCTGCTGGATTGCGTCGACTGATTTTCAAAGCGCGGGGTCATATGTTGAAGCGCTTCAAGAAACAAAAACGCGCTTCATATTTAGCAAAAGCGCATTAATATTTTCAGCAGCGCCTTCTAAAATCATAAATTTTCTATACTAAAATTAACGTCTGCTTGATTGCGTCGACTGATTTTCCAAGCGCGTGAGCATATGTTGAAGCGCTTCAAAAAACAAAAACGCGCTTCATTTTTAGCAAACGTGCATTCACATTTTCGCCAGCGCTTTCAAAATTCATGAATTTTTTATGGTAAAATAAACGTCTGCTTGATTGCATCGACTGATTTTCCAAGCGCGTGAGCATATATTGAAGCGCTTTAAGAAACAAAAACGCGCTTCATAGTTAGCAAACGCGCATTCACATTTTCGGCAGCGATTTCCAAAA
>Ga0210040_10005567_pt1 | contig 16013 bp, 10 predicted proteins | sample CryGeyCG12114_NA_FD_185462 | JGI IMG/M metagenome (GOLD analysis project Ga0210040, IMG submission 185462) | Groundwater microbial communities from aquifer - Crystal Geyser CG19_WC_8/21/14_NA (SPAdes) (version 2) | ecosystem: Environmental > Aquatic > Deep subsurface > Groundwater | place: USA... | reverse complement strand
CTCCCCTCCCGGCCCCCGCAGCCGGAGGCGGGGTCGCAGCACCGCCGCGGCGCGGGGGTCCTCGAGCGCGGCGGCCAGCACGCCGGCAGGGCCCGAGGCGAGTCCCGGCCCGTCGTCGCCCTCCTCGTCCTCGCCCTCGGAGGCGACCAGGTCCAGGTCGCGCACGAGCGCCACCTCGTCGGCGACCCACCCGCCCGCGCCCCCGAGGACCCCGTCCACGAGGTCGAGCCACCCGGGCGCCGCGTCCGCGAGCTCCTCGGGCGGGTCGTCCAGGTCCACCTCGTCCCAGAGCAGGACGCTCGCGGACGCCGTCACCCCCGCGCCCACGAGGACGCCGGCCGGCCAGCGCCCGACCAGGTCGCCGGCGACGGGGGCGACCTCCTCGGGGGCGTAGGACGCCGCGGCCGGCGAGCCCGGCAGGACGAGCGAGCCCGCGGGCGCCGGCTCGTCGTCGTCGTCCCGCAGGGGCAGGTCGAGCAGCCACGCCCGGGAGCCCGGGACGACGCCCACGGGCCAGCGCCCCGGGGCGTCGGCGCCGACGTCGGCGGCCACCCACCCGAGCACGGCGTCCGCCAGCGCGTCGACGAGGTCGTCCGGGTCCACCGGGTCGTCGGTCTCGTCCGCCCCGTCGCCGTCGAGGCCGTCCACGAGGTCCTCGAGGTCGTCGTCGGCGAGCGCCTCGGCCACGAGGCGGACCGCGCCGGCGGTCGCGGGGTCGTCCAGCAGCGCCGCCGGGCCGGCAGGGACCGCGCCGAGGCGCTCGAGCAGCGCGGCGGCCGCCCCGTCGCGGGAGGCGTCCGGGTCCACGAGCCGCAGCCCCTCGTCCGCCAGCAGCGCGGCCACCGCGCGGCCCGCCGCGTCCGCGCCGGTCAGGACGGCGGCGGTCGCCGGCCCCGCGAGCAGCGCACCCCGGCAGCCGCGGGTCCAGCGCCCGCCCGCCAGCGGCACGGGCAGGCCGGCCAGGCCTTCGCGCGCCCGCTGGTCGAGGGCCAGCGGCGCCAGCGCGGCGGCGGTCGCCCGCCACCGCGGGAGGCCGCCCTCCCCCGCGTCCCCGCGCTCGCCCCGCCCGCCCAGGTCCTCCCCCGGCGCCGGGAGCGGCCAGCCGTCGACGAGGTCGGCCAGCCCGAGCCGCCCGACGCCGAGCACCTCCAGGGCGTCGCGGTGCCGCCGCGGCGCCGCGACGAGCGCGGGCTCGGCCGCGGCGAGGGCCGCCAGCGCGTCGGCGTCGGGCTCGACGCCGCCGTCCTCGAGCGCCAGCGCCCGCGCGCCGGGCAGCAGCGCTCCCGGGTCGCCGCCCGGGCCGCCCCGTGCGGGCGCGAGCAGCGGGACGCCCGGCAGGACGTCGTCGAGGACCCGCCGCAGGGCGGCGTCGACCCAGCCGGCGGGCGGGCCGACGGGCACGAGCCGCAGCGGGTCCGGCAGGTCCGGCGGCCCGTCCCCCGTCCCGTCCGCGCCGCCCGGGCGGCCGGCCCGCTCCGCCGCGACGAGCCCGAGCAGGTCCGCGTACGCCGCGCCGGCCTCGGCCAGGACGGCGCCCGCGGCCGGGCCCGGCTCGACGTGGCGGCGGGTCGGCTCCAGCGGCAGCCCGGCGACGAGCACGGCGGGCCAGGGCAGCGGCTCGTCCGTCGGCGTCGGGGCGAGGAGCACGCCCTGCCCCGCGGGGGCGGCCGAGGACCCGCCGAGGGCGGACAGCAGCGGGTCCACCGTGGCGGGGCGCCGGGGCAGCGCCCACGCCAGCGACCACCGCGGGTCGGCCTGCTCCTCCACCGGCCGGCCGGCGAGCGCCGCCGGCCCGTGGGAACCGCTGCGGCGCACCACGACCCAACGCTCGGCCACGTCGCGCAGCACGCGAGCAGCCGCGCCGGGGCGCTCGAGCACCACCTCGCCGAGCGCGGGCAGCGCGAGGAGGAGGAGGTCGTCGACGTCGTCGAGCAGGCGCGCGACGCCGTCCGCCGCGCCCTCGCGCAGCGGCAGGGCGACGACGGTCGACCACCCGCCCTCCACCAGCGCGGCGGCCTCCGCACCCCCCGGCACGTCCCCCGGCCCGACGGCGAAGGGGGTCCGCAGCACCGGCAGGGAGGCGCCGCGGCGCGCCACCTCCGCGGCCAGCTCCCCGCCCTCCCCTCCGGCCGCCTCGCGCACGAGCGCGGCGGAGCGGGCCCGGTCGAAGGCGACGCCCCCGGCCGCGGTGACCAGCGCGGGCGCGTCGCAGACGTCGAGCACGGCCGTGAAGCCGACGCCGAAGCGACCCACCACCCCCTCGAGCGGGGAGCTGCCCGGCCCGCCCCCAGGCCCGCCCCCCGGCGCGTCCCCCGGCTGGGGGCGCTTGGTCGAGGTGCGCAGGCCGGACAGCGCCCGCACCCCGGCGGCGTCCAGCGGCGCGCCGGAGCTGGCCGCGAGGAGGACGGCGGGCGAGGACGGGGTGGCGGCGAGCAGGCGCAGCAGCAGCCGCCCGCGGCCCGCCTCGCGCCCGCGGACGGCGGCGTCGGCCGCGTTCTGGGCCAGCTCCACGAGCACGCGGTCGCGGTAGCCCCCGCGCGCCAGCTCCTCCTCGGCGTTGGCGTCCTCGCGCAGCCGGTCGGGCGAGGCCGCCCACGCCGCGAGCGCGCGACGGGCCAGCTCCCCGCAGCCGAACGGGTCGGCTCCGGCGTCCGACGGGACGGGCGGCACGGCGCTCCCGCCCGTCAGGCGACCGGCAGGACGTCGAGCACCTGGTCGTCGACGACGGGTGCCGGCACCTGCTCGCGGCGGACCTCGACGTCGGTCTCGCTGTGGGCGCCGCAGCCGTGGTCGACGCTGACGACCGTGCCGTCCGACGGCGACCAGGCGTTGGCGCAGACGCCGAAGACCTGGCGCATCGCGCCGGGCAGGGGCAGGAAGAACCCGCAGCTGCCGCAGCCGGCCGCCGACGCCCGGGCGCTCTCGGCGCCGGGGCCGTGGTCGCCCTCGTACCAGCGCTGCGCGGCGTCGGCGCGGCCGTCGCGCGAGAGCACCCGGCGGCGCCCGAGGCCCAGCTCGTGCAGGGCGAGCGCGTCGACGTCCTCCTCACCCGTGGCGGCGAAGCCCGCGACGAGGCGGTCGTCGTCCTCGACCCGGGGCAGCACGTCGGCGGGGCCGAGGTCGCCCGGCCGGACCCGCTCCGCCCAGGGCAGCCAGGCCGGGGCCAGGACGGCGTCCTCGCCCGCCACCAGCTCGGCCTCGCAGACGGTGGCGACGCGGGCGCGGGGCGCGCGCGCGAGCGTCACGGTCCAGCGCCAGCCGTGGTACCCGGCGGCGGTGCAGGCGAAGTCGTGCGTCAGCAGGCGGTCGTCCTCGACGCGGACGCCGAGGTGCTCGCCCACGAGGTCCTCGCCGCGGGGCCCGCGGCCGGCGACGGCCTCGGCGGCCTCGCGGGCCAGGTCCACGGCACCGGCGAGCACGGCGTCGGCGGCGGGGGCGCGACGGCGGCGCGGGGGCGGGGCCACGCCTCAGCCCTCCAGGTCGTCGGCGACGCGGCGCAGCACGGTGGCCACCTTGCGACCCGCCGAGCGCTCGGGGTAGCGGCCGCGGTGCAGCTGGTTCGAGACGCCGTCCAGGAGCCGGATGAGGTCCTCGACGATGACCGCCATGTCCTCCGCGCCCTTGCGCGTGCCGGCCACCACCGACGCCGGGGCCGCCACCACGCGCACCGACAGCGCCTGCTTGCCCCGGCGCCCGTCCGCCACGCCGAACTCGACCTTCGCGCCCGGGGCGACGGTGCTCCCCGCGGGCAGCGCCGAGGCGTGCAGGAAGACCTCGTCCCCCTCCTCGGAGGCGATGAAGCCGAACCCGCGCTCGGCGTCGAACCACTTGACCCTGCCTGTCGGCACCCTCGACCGTCCTCGCGTCGTCCTGGGCCGGGCGGCTCCCCGCGGAGGGCGCCCCGCCCCCCGCGGCGCGGAGGGCCGGCGACCCCGGGCGGGCCCGCTCCGGCGTGCACCCGCCAGGCTAACCGCCCGAGACGGGGCGGTGCGCCGCGCGGCGGACCGCGCCACGGCGTCGGGGCGGCTAGCGTCGCGGCTCCAGCGCTGCGCACCACGCGGGCGCTGCAGGCAGTCCCGACCGGGCCGCGCCGCTCCCCGAGCGCGGCCCACGAGCCCCCGGAGCCACCGCATGCGCCGCCCGTCCCCGCCCGCACCGTCGCCGCCGCCGGTCCAGCCGGTGGTCCTCGGCGGGGACATCGGCGCCTACAGCCTGGCCCGCGCCGCGCACGAGGCGTACGGGGTGCGCACGGTCGTCGTCTCCTCGGTCGCCACCGGGCCCGTGCGCCGCTCCCGCATCGTCGAGCACGTGGTCCAGCCGGGCGTCGAGCAGCCCGAGGTCGCCGTCGCGGCGCTCCGCCGGGTCGCCGACGCCCACGAGGGGGCGCCGCTGCTCCTGCTCGGCAGCGCCGACCGGGCCGTGCGCCTGCTGGTGGAGAACCGGGAGCAGCTGGAGGACCGCTTCGTCCTCCCCTACGTCGGCCGCGACCTCCTCGACCGCATGACGGACAAGGAGGGCTTCGGCGCCGTCTGCGCCGAGCTCGGCATCCCCTCGCCGCGCACCGTCGTCGTGGACGTCCAGCGCGACGCGCGGGCCGCCGGCGGGCCCGGGGTCGACGTCGCCCGCACGGTCGGCGGCGGCGACCCGCTCACCTTCCCTGTCATCGCCAAGGCCGCGAGCACGACGGCGTACGCCGGGGTCTCCTTCCCCGGCAAGCAGAAGGTCTTCACCGTCGCCGACGCCGCGGAGCTCGACGACCTCGTCGACGTGCTGGCCCGCGCCGGCTACCGGGGCACCTTCCTCGTGCAGGACCTCGTCCCCGGTGACGACGCCGGCATGCGGATCCTCACCTGCTACAGCGACCGCTCGGGGCGGGTGCGCTTCTCCGCCTTCGGCCGGGTGCTGCTCGAGGAGCACACGCCCGGCGCGCTGGGCAACCCCGCGGGCATCGTCACGGGCCGCGACGCGGAGGTCACGGCGCAGGCCACCCGGCTGCTCGAGCACGTGGGCTGGACGGGCTACGCGAACTTCGACCTGAAGGTCGACCCCCGCGACGGCCGCTCGGTGTTCTTCGAGCTGAACCCCCGGCTCGGCCGCAGCAACTACTACGTCACCGCGGGCGGCCAGAACCCCGTCGAGCTGTACGTGCGCGAGCACCTGCAGGGGCTCGACCCGCTGCCGCCCGGCGCGCCGGCCGAGCCCGACGAGGAGCGCCTGTACACGGTCCTCCCGCCGGCGCTGCTGCTGCGCTACGTCGCCGACCCGGCCCTGCGGGCCCGCGTGCGCGCGCTCGTGCGCTCGGGCCGCTCGGTCGACCCCCTGCGCTACGGCCCCGAGACGGACCCGCGCCGCCTCGCCTACGTCGCGGCGGCGCACCTGAACCAGGTGCGCAAGTTCCGCCGGCACTACCCGCTGGAGCGGGCCCGGGCGATCCGCGAGGAGGCCGAGGCCCTCACCCGGCGGGCCGGCGCGTGAGCCCCGGGGCGAGCCACCCCCTCGTCGGCGTCGTCGGCGGCGTGGGGCCGCTGGCGACCGTGAGCTTCCTCGACGCCGTCGTGCGGCTCACCGAGGCCGACCGCGACCAGGACCACGTCGACCTGCTGGTGCTCCAGCACGCGAGCATCCCCGACCGCACGGCCCACATCCTCGGCGCCTCGCCGGACGACCCGGGACCGGTCATGGCCGAGGACGCCCGCCGGCTGGAGCGCTGGGGCGCCGGCTTCGTCGTCGTGCCGTGCAACACGGCGCACCACTACACGGCGCAGATCGCCGAGGCCGTCGACGTCCCCGTCGTCAGCATCGTCGGGGAGACGACGGCGGCCGCCCTGGCGCGCCGCCCGGGCCTGCGCGCCGCGGGCGTGCTGGCCACCGAGGGCACGGTCGCCGCCGGGGTCTACCAGCGCGCGCTGGCCGACGCCGGCGTGCGGGCGCTCGTGCCCGACGCCGCGGGGCAGGCCGTCGTCACCGGGGTGATCTACGACGGCGTGAAGGCCGGGGCGGCCGTCGACCTCCCCGGCCTGCTCGGCGTGGCCGACCGCCTGCTCGCCGACGGCGCCGACGTGGTCCTGCTGGGCTGCACCGAGCTCTCGGTCGTGGCCGAGGGGGCCGGGCTCCTCGACGACCCCCGCTTCGTCGACTCCCTCGACTCCCTGGCGCGCAGCACCATCACGCGAGCCGGCCACCGCCTGCGCGACCGCCGGGCCCCGAACCCCGCGTCGGCCGCGGCCGGGCGGACGGCTACCTGACCGACGACTGCCGGGCCGACGACTGCCGGGCCGACGACTGCTGGGCCGGCACCGGGGGGCTCCACCGGGCCAGCCACGACGGGAAGCCGCTGAGGTCCGGCAGCACCTCGTCGGCGCCGGCCAGCTGCTCGGGGCCGTGCGCCCCCGTGGCCACGGCGACGGAGGCGGCGCCGGCGGCCCGGGCGGCCTCGACGTCCGCCGGGTGGTCGCCCACGTAGGCGCCGGCCCCCTCGGCGCGCAGCGCGGCCGCCTTGGCGACGCCGAAGAGGTCCCCCGCGACGGAGTCCACGAGGTCCTCCAGCCCCGCCCACACCAGGACGCGGCCCACGGCGCTCGTCCGCTTGGCGCTGACCACGACCGCGCGCCCGCCGGCGGCGACGACGGCCTCGAGGGCGGCCCGCGCGTGCGGCAGGGGCGTGACCAGCGGGTGGCCGCCCTCGCCGTCCGGACGGCGGTCCTGGGCGCGGTAGCGCGCCGCGACGTCCTCGACGAGCGCCGGGTCGGCCCCCGCGGGCAGCAACGCGGCGAGCGTCCCCGTCAGCGGCAGGCCGCGGCAGGCCTCCGCGACGGCCTCGTCGAAGGGCAGGCCGACCTCGGCGAGCGCCGCGCGCAGGCAGGAGCTGATCCGGGGACCGGAGTCCACGAGCGTCTGGTCGAGGTCGAAGCCGACGACGGGGGTCGCCCCGTCCGGGGTCGCGGCGCTCGTCACCTGCGCCAGCGTAGGGAGGGCCGGCCCCCCGCCCACGCTCGTCGTCTCCCCACCGCTCGGACGTACCGGGACGGAGCGGTCGAGACCGGGCGGGAGGCGTCTCCCCGGGGCGCCGCTCCGACCGCCGCGTCTGCCAGGAACCTGGCGAGAACCTGGCAGCAGCCTTGACGAACGCCGGGAGCCGAGGTCCCATACCCCCAGGTGGGTGACGCAGAGCGTTCTTCTCGTCACTCGCTGTGCTGGCGCGCGCGCCGGCTGCCCCGCCGGCCGCGGCCGGCTCGCTCCCCACCTGGAGGCTCCTCCGTGCACCCACGCACCTCCCCGAGCGCGCGCTCACGCCGCGCCGCGGCGACGCTCACAGGCCTCGGCCTGGTCGTCGCCACCGTCGGCAGCGTCGGCCCGGCCACCGCCGCGCCCGCGCCGTCGACCACCGACGCGGCCCCCGCTGCGGAGGCCTTCGAGGCCGGCCGCTACGTCGTCACCCTCCTCGACGACCCGGCGGCGTCCTACGACGGCGGCGTCGGCGGCCTGGCGGCGACGAAGCCGCAGCCCGGTGAGTCCCTCGACGCCGACTCGGCGCCCGTCCGCGCCTACCGCGCCCACCTCCAGCGCGAGCAGCGCGAGGTCGCCGAGGACGCCGACGTCCAGGTGGACCAGCAGTACACCGCCGCGCTGAACGGCTTCACCGCCGACCTCACGGCGGAGCAGGCCGCCGAGCTCGCGGCCGCGAAGGGCGTGCTGGCGGTGACGCCGGACGAGGCGCGCCAGCTCGACACCACCCACAGCCCCGACTTCCTGGGGCTCACGGGCCCCGAGGGCGTGTGGGCGAGCCTCGGCGGGCCGGACGACGCCGGCGAGGGCGTCGTCGTGGGGATCCTCGACTCGGGCATCACGCCGGAGAGCGCGTCCTTCGCCGGCGAGGAGGTCACCTCCACCACGCCGTCGGACGAGGTCGGCGCCACCTGGCGCGAGGCCGACGGCTCGATCTCGGTGCAGAAGGCCGACGGCGACGTCTTCACCGGCTTCTGCGACAGCGGCCCGACCTTCAGCGCCGACGTCTGCGACGACAAGCTGGTCTCGGCGCAGCACTTCTCGGACGGCTTCGCGGCCAACGTCCCCCGCTCGGCCTGGACGCCGGAGGAGGAGCTCTCCCCGCGCGACGCCGACGGACACGGCACCCACACCGCCGGGACGGCGGTCGGCAACGACGGCGTCCCCATGAGCGTGGACGGCAACGACTACGGCGTCGGCTCCGGCATGGCGCCGGGCGCCAAGCTCGCGGTCTACAAGGTCTGCCACTCGGCGACCACCACCGGCGGCGGCTGCTACACCTCCGACTCGGTCGCGGCGATCGACAAGGCCGTCCTCGACGGCGTCGACGTCCTCAACTTCTCCATCTCCGGCTCGCTGACGAGCTCGCTCGACCCGGTGGAGCTGGCCTTCATGTCGGCCGCCGCGTCCGGCGTCTTCGTCGCCGCCTCCGCCGGGAACTCCGGCCCCGGGGTCTCGACGGTCGCGCACAACAGCCCCTGGCTGACCACGGTCGCCGCGAGCACCCACTTCAACTACTACGGCACCGTGGAGCTCGGGAACGGGGAGCGCTACCGCGGCTCCTCGGTCAGCTCGGTGGGCCTGCCCGCGCAGACCCCGCTGGTGCTCTCCACCGAGGCCGCCGCCGCGGGCGTCGCGGCGGACGTGGCGCGCCTGTGCCAGCCGGGCGGGCTCGACCCCGCCGTGGTCACCGGCACCGTCGTCGTCTGCGACCGCGGCGTCAACGCCCGCACCGAGAAGTCCCAGGTCGTCCGGGACGCCGGCGGCGTCGGCATGGTGCTCGCGAACACCTCGCCGAGCAGCCTGGACTCCGACGTGCACTACGTGCCGACGGTCCACGTCGACGAGGTGGCCGGCGCGGCCATCAAGGCCTACGCGGCCGGGGACGGCGCCACCGCCGCGCTCCTGACGGGCGACCAGACCGGCCTGCCGCCGCTGGCCACCCCGGTCGTCGCCGGCTTCTCCAGCCGCGGCCCGGCGCTCGCCCACGGCGGCGACCTGCTGAAGCCCGACATCTCCGCCCCCGGCGTCGGCGTCCTCGCGGCCGTCGCCCCGGCCACCCACGGCGGCCGCGAGTTCGACTTCCTGTCGGGGACGTCGATGTCGAGCCCCCACGTGGCCGGTCTGGCCGCCCTCGTGCTGGCCGAGCGCCCCGAGTGGTCCCCCATGGCGGTCAAGTCCGCGATGATGACCACGGCGTACGACCTGAAGAACGACGACGGGTCGACCGACCTCTCGCGCTTCACCCAGGGCGCCGGGCACGTCGACCCGACCCGCTTCCTCGAGCCCGGCCTGGTCTACGAGTCGGACTACCCGCAGTGGCTCTCCTTCCTCGAGGGCAGCTCCGGCACGGACCTCGTCGACGGCGTCGAGCCGATCGACCCGACGCAGCTCAACACCCCGTCCATCGCGGTCGGCGAGCTGCTCCGCAGCGAGAGCGTGACGCGCACCGTGACGGCCACGACCCCGGGCCTGTACCGGGCGACGGTCGACGTGCCGGGCTTCACCGCCCGCGTCACGCCGCCGGTGCTCAACTTCTCCCAGGCGGGCCAGAGCAAGACCTTCCGCGTGCAGCTCGTCCGGACGACCGCGCCGAACGACGAGTACGCGCAGGGCACCATGACCTGGACCGGGCGCGGGACGAGCGCCCGCATCCCCGTCGTCGCCCGGCCCGTCAGCGCGGCGGTCCCGGCCGACGTCACCGGCTCGGTGGCCGACGGAGCGGTCTCGTTCGAGGTGACGCCCGGCCAGGACGCCCCCATCGCCATGGAGGTGGCCCACGGCTTCACCGCGGGCGAGCGCGACGCCGGCGTGCTGCAGCGGTCGACGGTCTTCGCCAAGGAGGTCGTCGTCCCGGCGGGCGGCACGCAGCTCCTGCGGGCCGACCTCCAGGCCGGTGAGGGGTCGGACGACCTGGACCTCAACATGTACGACGCCGCGGACCGCCTCGTGGCCTCCTCGGCCACGGGCTCCGCGGACGAGCGGATCCAGGTCGCCGACGTGCCGGCCGGCACGTACCAGCTCGAGGTCGTGGGCTACGACGTGGCCGAGACCGGCGGCGCCTACCAGCTCGACACGTTCCAGCTGGCCGGTCCTGAGGGCAACGCGACCATCTCGCCCAACCCGCTGACCGGCCGCACCGGTCGCCCGGCGCCGGTGACCGTGTCCTACGAGGGCCTGGAGGAGGGCGTCCCCCACCTCGCGCAGATCACCTACGCGGGCACCACCCGCAGCACCTTCGTCACCGTCGACTGACGTCGGCGCGGCCGGGACCACCGGCTGACGACCACGACGGCCCGGCCCGAGCACCCGCTCGGGCCGGGCCGTCGCACGTGCGGGCCGGGCCGTCGCACGTCGGGCCGGCACGGCGACCCCGTGCTCCCTCGCCTAGCGTGGTGCGGATGCCCCCGCCGCCCGCGCCCCCCGGCCCGCCCGCCCCGTCCACCGGGCGCGGCCGCGCGCCGCGCAGCCTGGCCGACGACCTGCGCGGCCGGGGCGAGGACGCGCTCGTCGCGCTGCTGCAGGGCCGCCCGGACCTGGCGACGCCCGTGCCGGCGGACACGGGCGCCCTGTCGGTGCGGGCGAGCACCCGGCACAGCGTCCAGCGCGCCGTCGACGCCCGCAGCCGCCCCGAGCTCGACGTCCTCGCCGCCGTCGTCGTCGCCTCGCGCGGGGGCGGATCGACGAGCACCGCCGCCGCGGCCGCCGCGTGCGGGCTGCCGCAGAGCCGCACCGCCCCCGTGCTCGCCCGCCTGCGGGAGCTCGCGCTGCTGTGGGGCACCGCCCGCGAGCACACCGGCGTGTCCGTGCTCGCCGACGCCCTCGGCCCCCACCCGGCCGGCCTCGGCCCCTCGGTCGCCGACCTCGTCGAGCAGTCGCCGTCCACGCGCTCCCGCCTGGAGGTGCTGGGCCGCCTGCTCGGGGTGCCGGCCGTCGAGGGCGTCGACGCGCTGGCCGCCCGCCTCGCCGCGCCCGAGACGCTCGCCGCGCTCACCGCGACCGCCCCGGCGGGCACCCGCGAGCTGCTGGCCCGCCTCGACGCGGGCGGCCCGCTCGGCCAGGTCTCGCGGGCGCGACGCGACGTCGACGTCGACGCGGAGGGTCCGGACGTCGCCCCGCTGGACTGGCTGCTGGCCCGGGGCCTGCTCGTGCCGGTCGGCGACAGCCGAGTCGTCCTGCCCCGCGAGGTAGGTCTCGCGCTCCGCGACGGGCGGGTGCTGCGCGAGCCGGCGGCGCTCGAGCCGCCGCCGCTGCCGACCCGCGCCGTCCCCGCGGGCCGCCGGGACGCCCTCGCCGGGGGCGCCGCCGGCGAGGCCGTGCGGCTGGTCGACGCGCTCGGCCGCTCCTGGGGGCAGCGGCCCGCCCCGCTGCTGCGCTCCGGCGGCGTGGGCGTCCGCGAGCTGGCGCGCGCCGCGGCCGACCTCGAGGTCGACGCGGGCACCGCGGCGCTCGTCGTCGAGCTGGCCGTGGCCGCCGGCCTCGTGGCCGAGGACGGCGAGGCCGACCCCGCCTGGGCGCCGACGCCCCGCTACGACGCCTGGGCCGACGGGAGCACGGGCGAGCGCTGGGCGGCGCTGGCCTCCGCCTGGGTCGCCATGCCCCGACTGCCCTCCCTCGTCGGGAGCCGGGACGACCGCGGCAGCGCGCGCGCTGCCCTCTCCGACGCCGTGGCCCGGCCCCAGGCGGCCGTCGTCCGCTCGCTGCTGCTCCGGGCGCTCGGGGAGGTCCCCGAGGGCAAGGGCGCCGCGGCCGCGGACCTCGCCGACCGCCTGGCCTGGCAGCGACCCCGCTGGGCGCCCGCGCGGGACGCCGAACTGCTTCGCGCGCTCGTCGAGGAGGCCTCGTGGCTGGGCGTCGTCGCCACGGGGGCGCTGTCGGCCGCCGGCCGGGCGCTGCTCGGGGACGGCGGCGCGGCGCCGGGCGAGGACGACGCGGGAGCGCGCCGCCGCGCCGCCGCGGCCGCCGTCCTGGACGAGGCCCTCCCCTCCCCGGTGTCCGAGGTCCTCCTCCAGGCCGACCTCACCGCCGTGGCCCCCGGCCCGCTCGAGCGCGACCTGGAGCTGGAGCTCTCGCTGGCCGCCGACGTCGACTCCCGGGGCGGGGCCACCGTGTACCGCTTCGACGGCGGCACCGTCCGGCGGGCGCTGGACGCGGGGCGCACGGCGGACGACCTGCTCGACTTCCTGCGCCGCGTGTCGGCGACCCCGGTGCCGCAGCCGCTGGAGTACCTGGTGCGCGACGTCGCCCGGCGCCACGGGCGCGTGCGCGTCGGCTCCGCGGGCGCCTACCTGCGCAGCGACGACGAGGCCTCGCTGGCCGAGCTGCTCGCGGAGCGGCGCACCGCGGCGCTCGGCCTGCGGCGCCTCGCCCCCACCGTCCTCGTCTCCCGCGCCGACGCCTCGGAGGTGCTGCGCGTGCTGCGCTCCCTGGGCCTCGCCCCCGCCGCCGAGTCCTCCGACGGCGCCCTGGTCCTGGACCGGCCTCCCGTGCGCCGGACGCCGCCGCGGCGCCCGCCGCGGCCCGCGCCCGCGCAGACCGCGCCCGACGACGCCACGGCGCGCAGCGTCGTCGCCGCCCTGCGCGCGGGGGACGAGGCCGTCGCCGCGGCGCCGCCCCCGCCGCCGGGCGCCCCGCTCGTCCCGCCCGCGGACCCGGCCGTCTCGCTGTCGGAGCTCCGCCGCGCCGCCGCCGACCGGCGGCCGGTGTGGGTGGGCGTCGTCGACACGACCGGCGGGCCCAGCCGCGTGCACGCGCAGCCGCTGTCCGTCGAGGGCGGGCGCATCACCGTCCGCGACCTCACCACGGGTGCGGTCCGCGTCCTGTCCGTGCACCGCGTGACGGGCACGGCGCCCGGCTGAGACCCGGGCCGCGGCGGTAGCGTCGGGGGTCCGCACCGACGCAGGAGGACAGCCGTGAGCCACCCGGACGAGCAGGACCGGCCACCCAGCACCCCCCAGGAGCCGTGGCGCGGTGCCGGCGCCCCGAGCGGCGGCTCGGCCGGCGACTACCCCTACGGCCCGGACGCCCCGAGCCCCCGCAGCCCCTGGCCCGGCGACGCGGCCGCCCAGCCCGGCGCGGCGCCCCAGCACGGCGGCGGCTGGGACCCACCGACCGAGACCTGGCGGCCGCAGGCGCAGGGCCCGGGCGGCGCGCCCGCCCGCTACGGCGCCGACGCGGACTGGCAGCAGCAGGACGACGCCCGCTACGGCGGTGGGGCGCCCGGGGGCGGCAGCGGCCTGCCGACGTCGACCGTGGTCCTCCTGGTGGTCTCCGGGCTCGGCGTCTTCACCGGCTTCGCGACCCTGGCCGGCGTGCCGGCGCTCGTCCTCGCCGTCGTCGCCGCGGCCAGCGCCTCCACCGACCGGGAGCGCGCCGAGCGGCTGACCCGCACGGGGTGGATCGTCTTCGTGGCCGTCATCGCCGCCAGCGTCCTGCTCCTCCTGCTCGCCGGAGCTCTGTTCCTGGGCTTCTTCGGGTGGGCCTCCAGCACCGGCGGCTTCTAGCCGGGACGGCCGCCGGGCCGGGAAGGCCCGGCGGCCCGGCGCAGTTGCACCGGGGGTCGGCACGCGCGCCGCGCGCGCGTGCACCCGCTGCACCACCGGAAGGACGCGCGTGAGCGACGGACCCCTCATCGTCCAGAGCGACAAGACCCTCCTGCTCGAGGTCGACCACCCCGACGCGCCCGCGTGCCGCAAGGCGATCGCGCCGTTCGCCGAGCTGGAGCGCGCCCCCGAGCACGTGCACACCTACCGCCTGACGCCGCTGGGCCTGTGGAACGCGCGCGCCGCCGGGCACGACGCCGAGCAGGTCGTCGACGTCCTGCTCGAGCACTCCCGCTACCCGGTGCCGCACGCGCTGCTGGTCGACGTCGCCGACACCATGGACCGCTACGGGCGCCTGCAGCTCGTGGACTCCCCGACGCACGGCCTCGTGCTGCACGGCCTCGACGTGCCGGTGCTCGAGGAGGTCCTGCGCAGCAAGAAGGTGGCCCCCCTCGTGGGCGAGCGCATCGACGGCAGCACCGTCGCCGTCCACCCCAGCGAGCGCGGCAACCTCAAGCAGGTCCTGCTCAAGCTCGGCTGGCCGGCCGAGGACCTCGCCGGCTACGTCGACGGCGAGGCCCACCCGATCGACCTCGACACCGCCGGCTGGCAGCTGCGGCCCTACCAGGCCGAGGCCGTCGACGGCTTCTGGGACGGCGGCTCCGGCGTCGTCGTCCTGCCCTGCGGCGCCGGCAAGACGCTCGTCGGCGCGGGCGCCATGGCCAAGGCCCGGGCGACGACGCTGATCCTCGTGACGAACACCGTCTCGGCGCGGCAGTGGAAGGACGAGCTGGTCAGGCGCACGTCCCTCACCGAGGACGAGATCGGCGAGTACTCCGGCACCCGCAAGGAGATCCGCCCCGTCACCATCGCGACGTACCAGGTGCTCACGACGCGCCGCAAGGGCGTCTACCCCCACCTGGAGCTGCTCGACGCCCGAGACTGGGGCCTGATCGTCTACGACGAGGTCCACCTGCTCCCCGCCCCGATCTTCCGGATGACGGCGGACCTGCAGGCGCGCCGACGCCTCGGGCTGACGGCGACGCTCGTGCGCGAGGACGGCCGCGAGGGCGAGGTCTTCTCCCTCATCGGCCCCAAGCGCTACGACGCGCCGTGGAAGGACATCGAGTCGCAGGGGTACATCGCCCCGGCGGACTGCGTCGAGGTGCGCGTGGCCCTGCCCGACAGCGAGCGCCTGGTCTACGCGACGGCCGAGCCGGAAGCGCGCTACCGGCTGTGCGCGACGACGGAGTCCAAGACCCGCGTCGTGCAGCGCATCGTGGAGGCCAGCGCCGGGGAGCAGATCCTCGTGATCGGGCAGTACATCGACCAGCTCGACGACCTCGGCGACCGCCTGGACGCGCCCGTCATCAAGGGCGAGACCCCGGTGGCCGAGCGGCAGCGCCTCTTCCAGGCCTTCCGCACCGGGGAGATCTCCGTCCTCGTCGTCAGCAAGGTGGCCAACTTCTCGATCGACCTGCCCGAGGCGAGCGTCGCCATCCAGGTCAGCGGCTCCTTCGGCTCGCGCCAGGAGGAGGCCCAGCGCCTCGGCCGCCTGCTGCGCCCCAAGGGGGACGGGCGCACCGCCCGCTTCTACACGGTGGTCTCGCGCGACACCCTCGACCAGGACTTCGCCGCCCACCGCCAGCGCTTCCTCGCCGAGCAGGGGTACGCCTACCGGATCATGGACGGCGACGACGTCCTGTCCGGCTCGCTGGAGCCGGACGGCGCCTGACCGGCGCGGACCGGGGAGCTCGTGCGCTGGCGACCCGCCGTCAGCCGACCTCGGCCAGCAGCTCTCGGGCGACGCCCTCCGCCTCGTCGTAGCGCCCCGGGTACGCCGAGCGCTGCACCGCCTGGGCCAGCTGGCCGGGCGTGCTCCCCGCGAGGTCGCCCTCGAGCCGCTGCGCCTCGGCGAGGAAGGAGTCGGCGGCGTGCGTGGGGTCGGTGAGCTGGGCGACCGTGCCCCAGCCCTGGCTCGGGCGCTGCTGGAACACCCCGACGGAGTCGCTGTCACCGCACTGCAGGTTGTTCATGCGCGACTCCACCCAGCCCGCCTCGAAGGCCGCGAGCATCACCTTCTCGGAGACCCCGCGGGCGACGCCGACGTCGTGGACGGTCCGGGTCACGGCGAGGTCGCGCCCCGGGGGGATGGCGCAGCCGGAGGCGCCGACGGCCACCTGGGGTCCCCCCATGGAGGGGCCCGAGCGGTCGGTGGCGAGCGCCGCCGGCGCGGGAAGCAGCAGACCGGCGGTGACGACGGGGACGAGCAGGCGGGTTCGCAGCACGGGGGCCATCTCCTCGGGGCGCGACGGGGCGACCGGATCGGACAGATCCGGACATACCTCAGCCTACGCCCGCCACCCGGGCGGGGTTGAGCGCGACCCGGACGGCCTCCTCGGCGCCTGCGGGTCCCTGGTCCCCGCCCGGCGCAGCCACCGTCACCCCGGGCTGCGGCGCGGGCGG
>Ga0210040_10005566_pt1 | contig 16013 bp, 13 predicted proteins | sample CryGeyCG12114_NA_FD_185462 | JGI IMG/M metagenome (GOLD analysis project Ga0210040, IMG submission 185462) | Groundwater microbial communities from aquifer - Crystal Geyser CG19_WC_8/21/14_NA (SPAdes) (version 2) | ecosystem: Environmental > Aquatic > Deep subsurface > Groundwater | place: USA... | reverse complement strand
ACCGCCGGTGGAGCTGCTGCTGGTCGACGGCCGGCCGGTGGTGGAGCAGGATGCGGTGGTCACCGTGGACACCGACCGGCTGACGGCCGACGTGCAGACCGCGAGCCGCACGCTGCTGAGCCGAGCGGTTTGAGCACCCTCCCACCTCGAGAAGGAGCTGGCGCGATGGAGACCACGGCCCTGGACGCCGCCGACCTGCGCGACATCGACGCGGCCCTGGCCGACGCCGACGCCGAGCGACTGTCCCGCTACCCCGGTGACCGGACCGACCGCCAGCCGGTGCACACGGTCTACGTGCCGGCTGACCGCTTCCACGCGCGGCTGGCGCCGGAGTGGGGAGCCGCCGCCACCGCCGCGCTCCAGCGGCACGCCCCGCGGGCCGAGGACCTGGCCCGCGTCGTCGGACTGCCGGCACCGCAGGTCGCCGAGGTCTGGGACGCGGTGCTGGCCAAGCTGGGCCGTGAACCGGTCGAGGACCTGCGGGTCGACCTCGAGGACGGCTACGGCTCCCGGCCCGAGGAGGTCGAGGACGCCGACGCGGTGGCTGCCGGCCGGGCCCTGGCCGCCGCCGTGCGGGAGGGCACCGCGCCGCCGTACCTGGGGATCCGGTTCAAGTCCTTGGAGGGCGGCACCCGGCACCGTGGCCTGCGCAGTCTGGACCTGGTCCTCGGCGCGTTGCTGAGCGACGCCGCGCTGCCGCCGGGCTGGGTGGTCACGCTGCCCAAGGTCACCTCGGTCGCCCAGGTGCGGGCGATGGTGGAGGTGTGCCGCCGGCTGGAGCGCGGCTACGGGCTCGCTGCCGGGGCGCTGCGCTTCGAGATCCAGGTGGAGACCCCGCAGGCCGTGCTGCTCGCCGACGGCACCGCCGGGGTCGCTCCCATGGTGCAGGCCGCCGCCGGCCGCTGTACCGGGCTCCACTTCGGCACCTACGACTACACCGCCGCGCTGGGGGTCGCGGGCGGCTTCCAGGCGCTTGACCACCCGGCCGCCGACCACGCCAAGGCGGTGCTGCAGCTGGCCGCCGCCGGCACCGGCGTCCGGGTCAGCGACGGTTCCACCAACCTCGTGCCCAGCGGGGACGAGGACTCCGTGCGCGCCGGCTGGGCGAGGCACGCCCGCCTGGTGCGGCGCGCCCTGGAGCGCGGCTTCTACCAGGGCTGGGACCTGCACCCGGCGCAGCTGCCGACGCGCTACCTGAGCACCTACCTCTTCTTCCGCACCGACCTGACCACCATCGGCGCCCGCCTGCAGCGCTACCTGTCGGGGGCCGAGAGCGCGGTGCTGGACGAGCCGGCGACGGCCCAGGCCCTGGCCACCTTCCTGTTGCGCGGGGTGCACTGCGGCGCGGTCAGCGCGGACGAGGTCTCCCGGCTGACGGGGGCTGGGGAGTCGACGGTGGCCGCGCTCGCCGACCGGCGGGTCGGTTGAGTCCGGCGTCGGAGGGACCCAGCAGTGTCCCGGGCTCGACCGCAGGGCCGGGCCCGGCAGCGGGCATCTCGCAGACCTGCCGCGTGACACCCGCCGTCGCCTGGCTCTGCTGAGCTAGTGCGCTGCCCGGTACTGGTCGAGAAGGGTGGTGGAGAGGCGGCCACGAGCCGAGACTCCCATGCCCTGCTCCTCGGCCCAGGCCCGGACCGCCTTGGTGTCGACCGCCGCGGGCTCGACAGCCTTGGCCGAGCTGCGGCCCGTCCGGCCACTGACCTTGCGCGCCTTGTCGGTGTAGACGGCGAAGGCGGCCCGCATCTTCTCGACGTTGCTGCTGTTCAGGTCGATCTCGTACGACGTGCCGTCGAAGGAGAAGGAGACGGTCTTGCCCTCTCCGTCGATCTCGCTCCCGTCGAGGTCGTCAAACGTTTTGGTGATGGTCTTCTGCGCCACTTTCGTAGCCTTTCTTTACCCCGAGGATGTTACTGACAGCCGGAGTCTAGGCGGGACCAATCGCCTGTTCATTTGGAACACGGGCCAATGCGGGACTGCTGAGCAAATCTTGAGCAGATACTGCCTCACCAATGACCCGAAGAAAGTGGTGTCCGCGGCTATCCGCCGGTGTTGCCCTTGGTGCGCCAGGCCCGCTCGAAAGGCAGCCGCCAGGCGTGCGGTGCGACGAGCTGGTGGATGGCGTTCGGCCCCCAGGAACCGGGGGCGTAGGGCTTCACCGGCGGAGGGTTGCGGAGCAACGGCTCTGAGCGCTCCCACAGGCTCTCGATGCCCTCGGCGGTGGTGAACAGCGTGTGGTCGTCGCGCATGGCGTCCATGATCAGCCGCTCGTAGGCCTCCAGCACGTCGCCGGCCCGGTCGGTCTCCTGGGTGGAGAACTGCATGCTGAGCTTGTCCAGCTTCATCCCCGGCCCGGGCCGCTTGCCGTAGAACGACAGCGACACCTTGGACTCGTCCGCCAGGTCGAAGGTCAGGTGGTCCGGGCCGGACGCACCCACACCCGAGCCACCCGGGAACATCGATTTCGGCGCCTCCTTGAAGGCGATCGAGATGATCCGCTGACCCTCGCCCAGCCGCTTGCCCGTCCGGAGGTAGAACGGCACCCCGGCCCAGCGCCAGTTGTCGATCCCTGCCTTGAGGGCGATGAAGGTCTCGGTGTCGGAGTCGCGGGCGACGCCCTCCTCCTGCCGGTAGCCGCTGTACTGGCCGCGGACCACGTCGTAGGGATCGATCGGCAGCATGGAGCGGAAGACCTTGTTCTTCTCCTCGCTGATGGCCCGCGGCTCCAGAGCGGTCGGCGGCTCCATGGCGACGAAGGCCATCACCTGGAACAGGTGGGTGACCACCATGTCCTTGTAGGCGCCGGTCGCCTCGTAGAAGCCGGCCCGCCGGTCCAGTCCGAGCGTCTCGGGGATGTCGATCTGGATGTGGTCGATGAAGTTGCGGTTCCAGATGGGCTCGAAGAGACCGTTGGCGAAGCGGAAAGCCAGGATGTTCTGCGCGGCCTCCTTGCCGAGAAAGTGGTCAATCCGGAAGATCTGCCGCTCGCGGAAGGTCTCGTGCACCTGGTCGTTGAGCAGGATCGCGCTCTGCAGGTCGGTACCGAACGGCTTCTCCATCACCACGCGGGACCGCTCGACGAGCTTCGCGGTGCGCAGGGTGTTGATCACCGCCGGCGCGGCCGCCGGCGGCACGCTCATGTAGTGCAGCCGGCCGACCGGGCCACCAAGCCGGTCCTCGGCCAGCCGCACCGCTTCGGCCAGGCCGTCCGGTCCGGCCGACTGGGGCACGTAGGTGAGGCGCTGCGCGAACTGGACCCACTGCTCGTCGGAGAGCGGGTGGTGGGTGAACTCGGTGACGGCCTGCTTGGCGAACTCCCGGAACGACTCCTCGGTGAAGTCCTCCAGCGAGGTGCCGATCACCTGGATGTCCGGCGCCAGATCGGAGAGGGCGAGGTGCGCGAGCCCCGGCAGGAGCTTCCGCCGCGACAGGTCGCCGGTGGCCCCGAAGAGCACGATGACGTGCGGTTGCAGGACCTCCAGCCCGTTGCGCGAGGGGCGTGAGCCGGGCGCCGGGTACGCGATCGTCTGTGCGAGGTTGATGACCACGAACGTGATGCTTGCACCTCGGCACCGGCTCAACAACACGGGGTCCGCCGGTTGTAACGCATTCTTCTTTCGCGCGGTCGCCCGAGTTCGGTGGTCGCTCAGGTCGGGTGCCGGGTGGGCACGACACAATGAGCGGGTGACCAGCCACGTAGACCATCCCCCGGGTGCCGTCGAGCTCCTCTTCCGCGGGCGGGTGCTGACCGCGGACGGCGTCGGGCTGCGGCAGGTGGCGGTCAGCGACGGACGCGTGGTCACCGTGGAGTCGCTGTCGGACTGGGCGCCGACCGGGGAGGACGCCGGCCACGTGGTCGAGCTGGCCGAGGACGAGGTGCTGGTCCCCGGTCTGGTGGACACCCACGTGCACGTCAACGAGCCCGGGCGTACGCACTGGGAGGGCTTCGCCACGGCCACCCGCGCGGCGGCCGCCGGCGGGGTGACCACGGTGCTGGACATGCCGCTCAACTCGGTCCCCGCCACCACCACGGCCGACGCGCTCGCGGCCAAGCGGGCGTCGGCCTCGGGACGGTGCGCCGTGGACGTGGGCTTCTGGGCAGGTGCGGTGCCCGAGAGCCTGGGCCACCTCGCGGAGCTGCACGACGCTGGCGTGTACGGCTTCAAGTGCTTCCTGCTCGACTCCGGCGTGCCGGAGTTCCCACCGCTCTCTCCCGACCAGCTGCGGGCGGCGATGACCGAGATCGCTGCCTTCGACGGGCTGCTGATCGTGCACGCCGAGGACCCGGACGTGATCGCGGAGCACGCGAAGCCGCACACCGTGCGCTACGCGGAGTTCCTGGGCTCCCGACCGCCCTCGGCAGAGAACGAGGCCATCGCCACGGTGATCGACGCAGCCCGGACGACGGGCTGCCGCACTCACGTCGTGCACCTGTCGAGCGCGGAGGCGCTGCCGGCCATCGCCGCGGCCCGCTCCGAGGGCCTGCGGCTCACCGTGGAGACCTGCCCGCACTACCTGACCCTGTCGGCCGAGGAGGTCGGGGACGGCCAGACCCAGTACAAGTGCTGTCCACCGGTGCGCGAGGCTGCCAACGCCGACCGGCTCTGGGCTGCGCTCGGCGACGGGACGATCGACTTCGTGGTCAGTGACCACTCCCCCTGCACGTCTGACCTCAAGCTGCTCGACGAAGGCGACTTCGGGGCCGCCTGGGGAGGGATCTCCTCGTTGCAGCTGGGCCTGCCGCTGGTCTGGACGGAGGCCCGCCGACGGGGTCACGACCTCGCCGACGTGTTGGGCTGGATGGCCACCCGGCCGGCCGAGCTGATCGGCGTCCGGGACAAGGGGGCGGTCGCCGTCGGGTACGCGGCCGACCTGGTGGTCCTGGCCCCCGACGAGCAGGTCACCGTGGACGCGACCCGCCTGCACCACCGCAACCCGGTCACCCCCTACGACGGCCGGACCCTGACCGGAGCCGTCCGCGCCACCTACCTCGCCGGCCGGCTGGTGGACGACACGAGCGCTGACGGCACCCTGCTGCAGCGGGAACAGTGATGAGCGTGCCCGACTTCACCCGCTATCCCGACCTTGCCTCCCGTGACCTCGCCGGCAGCGTGGTCAGCGCCAACGACGAGCTCTTCGCGCCGCGCCAGAACCTGATCACGCCGGGACCGGCCGGGCACGCCGTCGACGAGTTCGGCCACACCGGGAAGATCTACGACGGCTGGGAGACCCGGCGGCGGCGCGAGCCCGGCCACGACTGGGCCATCGTCCGGCTGGGCGTGCCGGGCGTGGTGCACGGCGTGGTCGTCGACACCGCCTTCTTCAAGGGCAACTTCCCGCCCTTCATCTCGATCGAGGGCGCCTCCGTGGAGGGCTACCCCTCGGCCGGCGCTCTCGAGGAGCTCTCCTGGACCACGCTGGTCCCGCGCTCCGCCTGCCGTGGCGACACCGAGAACCTCTACCCGGTGAGCAGCGACCGCCGGTGGACCCACGTCCGGCTGACCATCGAGCCGGACGGCGGGGTGGCCCGCTTCCGGGTGCACGGCGAGGCGGTGCTCGACCCGCGGTTCCTGACCACCACGCTGGACCTGCTGGCCCTGGAGAACGGGGGCCGGCTGCTGAGCACGTCCAACGCCTTCTACTCCTCACCGCAGAACCTGATCCGGGCCAGCCGCGCCCGGATCATGGGCGAGGGCTGGGAGAACGCCCGCCGCCGCGGGCCGGGCAACGACTGGGCGGTCTTCGTTCTCGCCGCCCGCGGTGAGCCCACGATGGTGGAGGTGGACACCTCCTACTTCATCGGGAACGCCCCCGGCCAGGTGCGGGTCAGCGCGGCTGACGCGGATCAGGGCCCGGTGGAGGAGTCGGCGTGGTGGGACGTCGTCCCGCGGATACCCGTCCTGGTGGACACACGGCACCGGTTCCTGGTCGGCAGCCGACGGCCCGCCACCCACCTGCGGCTGGACGTCTACCCCGACGGCGGCCTCACCCGCCTGCGCTGCTTCGGCGAGCTGCCCCCCGGCGAGCGGGACCGGCTGAGGTCCCGGTTCACGGCGTCCCTGCCCGAGCAGCACCGCGCCTTCCCCGAGACCCTGCCCGTCCTGCCCGACGACGCGCTGCCGGCGGACGAGGTCTGACGGCGGCGGACCGCGACCCTTCGAAGGGCTCAGGGGGCGGGAGCTAGAGGCCCTTCGACGGGCTCGAGGAGCGGAGCCAGCCGCCCTTCGACAAGCTCAGGGAACGGAAACAGCGGCCCATCGACGGGCTCAGGGAACGGAAACAGCGGCCCATCGACAAGCTCAGGGAACGGTGACAGCCGCCCGTCGAGGAAGGCTCAGGTAACGCTCCCTGAGCTTGTCGAAGGGCCGGGAACGCGAGTCCCGGACCAGTCCTGAGCAGCCAGGTCGGCGAAGCCCTGCAGCATCAGGGCCTCCGCGACGCAGGCTGCGGCGAAGTCGCCCAGGTGCAGCGACTCGTCGGCGCCGTGGGCGCGGGTGTCAGGGTCGCCGACCGCGGTGACCAGGATGGTGGCGTCGGGGAAGGCCCGGCCGAAGTCGCCGACCATGGGGATGGAGCCACCCTGGCCGATGAAGACCGGCGGCACACCCCAGGCACTCTGGAACGCCGCCCGGGCCACGTCGGCGTACGGACCCTCGAACCCCACCAGCGAGGCCGCGTTCGGCTCCCCGCCGGTGACCTCCAGCTGAGCGCCCCAGGGCGCATGGTCGTGCAGGTGCTGGATCAGCTTCGGCAGTGCTGCCGCCGCGTCGTCGCCGGGGGCGAGGCGGAGGCTGATCTTGGCTCGGGCCACCGGCGCGAGGGTGTTGGAGGCCCGTTCGACCGGGGTCGCGTCCAGGGCGATCACCGCGATCGACGGCTTGCGCCACAGTCGCTCGACCACCGTGCCGGTACCGATCAGCTCCACCCCGTCCAGCAGTCCGGACTCCGCACGCAGCCGGTCCAGCGGGTAGTCCAGGTCGGGCGCCGCGCCGGCGGCCAGCCCCGCGACGGCCACGTCACCGTGCTCGTCGTGCAGGGTGCCGAGCAGCCGGCAGAGCGAGGTGAGCGCGTCGGGGACCACGCCGCCGTAGGAGCCGGAGTGGACGGCGTGGTCGAGCGTCCGCAGCTCGACCACGCAGTCGACCAGGCCGCGCAGCGAGGTCGTGAAGGCCGGCTGACCGACCGCCCAGTTGGAGGAGTCCGTGATCACGAAGACGTCGGCGGCCAGCAGGTCGCGGTGCTCGGCGAGCATCCGGGCCAGGGTCGGCGAGCCGATCTCCTCCTCGCCCTCGATGAAGAGCGTGAGCCCGACCGGAGGGTGCCCGTCGAAGGCCCGCAGCGCCGCGAGGTGGACGGCCAGCCCGCCCTTGTCGTCCGCCGTGCCCCGGCCGAACAGCCGGTCGCCGCGGGTGGTGGCCTCGAAGGCCGGGCTGGTCCACAGCGCCGGGTCACCCTCGGGCTGGACGTCGTGGTGGGCGTAGAGGCAGACCGTTGGCTGCCCCTCCGGAGCCGGGAACCGCGCGACCACGGCCGGTTGCCCGCCCTCGACGCGGACCTGCCGCACGTCCGGGCAGCCGAGCTCGCCCAGCAGCTCGGCCACCGCGTCCGCGCTGCGCTGCACCTGGGCGGCGCGGGACGGGTCGGCACTCACCGAATCGATCGCCACCAGCCGGGTGAGGTCGGCGAGCACCGCCGGCTGCTGGGCCTGTACCGTCTCCGCAAGGGTCATGCGAGGAGCCTAGAGCGCCGCCGATGTCGGTTTTTCACCCGCTCGTCCCGACCCGGGTGATCAGCCAACGGCGAGGGGACGGGGCTGGCGATGAGCCATCCGAGCATCAACCAGCAGAACGCGGCCGCCGTCCTGCGCGGCGCGTTCGACAAGGTCGTCAGCACCCAGCAGGAGAATCTCGCCGCCGCCGCCGAGCTGGTGGTGGCCTCCCTGCTCGCGGACGGGGTGGTGCAGGTGTTCGGCACCGGGCACTCCCGCAGCTTCGCCATGGAGATCGCCGGCCGCGCCGGCGGTCTCGTCCCGGCGAACCGCATCTCCATCCCCGACCTCGCCTTCTACGGCGACCTCAGCCCCGCCCAGGTGATGGACCCCCACCTGGAGCGCGACCCGTCGCTGGCCGCCCGGCTGCTGGCCGTGCACGACATCCGACCGGCCGACGTCTTCCTGATCTGCTCCAACTCCGGCGGCAACGGCTCGACTGTCGAGCTGGCCCGGCTGGTCACCGAGCGCGGCCACCACCTGGTCGCGGTGACCTCGATGGACCACACGACCAAGATCACCTCCTGCCACCCCAGCGGTCTGCGGCTGTTCGAGCTGGCCGACGTGGTGATCGACAACGGCGGGGTCTTCGGGGACGCGGAGCTGCCGCTGCCGCCGGACGCCGACGGCCGTGAGCGCGGCGCGGTGCTGGCCACCTCCACGGTGACCAGCGCGCTGATCGCCCAGATGCTCGTCACCGAGGTCTGCGGCCGGCTGCTGGAGGCCGGCAAGGAGGTGCCGGTCCTGATCTCGGCCAACATCCCCGGCGGCGACGCGCACAACGAGCGGCTCCGCGAGCGCTACGGCGACCGGGTCAGGACCGGCGGCCCGTAGCCGATTTTCAGGCCGCGCCCTGAGCCCGTCGAAGGGCCGCACCCTGAGCCCGTCGAAGGGCCCAGGATCTCAGGCCCCGGCGACGACCGCCAAGGGATCGGCGGCCAGGACGGCGGGCAGGGTGGCGGACCAGGCTTCCCGGAGGTCGGCCAGCGGCAGGCGGAACTGACCCGAGAGCTCGACGGCGGCGCCGGCCGGGCTGGTGACCACCCCGAGGTCGTGCAGCGGGATCTCGTGCTCGGCGCAGAGCGCGCTCAGCTCCTCGAGTCGGGAGGCCGGCAGCGAGACCAGCACCCGGCCGGCACTCTCGGAGAACAGCCAGACGAAGGGCTCGGCGCCGTCCGGCAGGCCCACCGAGACACCGAACCCACGACGCAGAGCGGACTCCACCAGCGCCTGAGCGAGCCCGCCGTCAGCGAGGTCGTGGGCACTGCTCAGCAGACCGCGTCGACTCGCAGCGACCATCACCGCCGCCAGCCGGGCCTCGTGGGCCAGATCGACCTGGGGCGGGCGGCCACCGAGGTGGTGGTGCACCACGTCGGCCCACGCGGAGCCGGCCAGCTCGTCGCGGGTGTCACCGAGCAGCAGCACGACCTCGCCCTCGGCGGCGAAGCCGACCGGCGTCCGCCGGGCCACGTCGTCGATCACGCCGAGCACCCCGACCACCGGCGTGGGCAGGATGGCCGTCTTGCCGGTCTGGTTGTAGAAGCTGACGTTCCCGCCGGTCACCGGGGTGCCCAGCTGGTGGCAGCCGTCGACCAGGCCCCGGATGGCCTCGGTGAACTGCCACATCACCGCTGGGTCCTCGGGCGAGCCGAAGTTCAGGCAGTCCGAGACCGCCACCGGCTGGGCTCCCGTGACGGCCACGTTCCGGTAGGCCTCCGCTAGGGCTAGCTGGGCCCCCACGTACGGGTCGAGCTGGACGAACCGGCCGTTGCCGTCGGTGGCCAGGGCGACGCCGAGCCCGGACTCCTCGTCGATCCGCAGCATCCCGGCGTCCTCGGGCTGGGCGAGCACGGAGTTGCCGCGCACGTAGCGGTCGTACTGGTTGGTGATCCAGGACTTGTCGCACAGGTTCGGCGAGCCGACCAGCTGCAGCACGGTGGCGGCCAGCTCGTCCCCCGTGACGGGTCGGGCCAGCTCCGACACGTCTGCCGCCTGCAACGTGTCCTGCCAGTCGGGCCGCGCGTAGGGGCGCTGGTAGACGGGACCCTCGTGGGCGACGGTGCGCGGGTCGACGTCGACGATGGTCTCGCCGTGCCACTCGATGACCAGCCGGTCGTCGGCGGTGACCTCACCGACCACCGTGGCCTGCACGTCCCACTTGCGGCAGATCTCCAGGAACCGCTCGACGTCGCCCGGCTCGACGACGGCCATCATCCGCTCCTGCGACTCGCTCATCAAGATCTCCTCGGGAGCCAAGGAGGAGTCCCGGAGCGGCACTGCGCCGAGGTTGACGTGCATCCCCCCGTCACCCGCCGCCGCCAGCTCAGAGGTCGCACACGAGATGCCGGCGGCGCCGAAGTCCTGGATACCGGTGACCACGCCGGCGGCGAACAGCTCGAGAGTGCACTCGATCAGCAGCTTCTCCATGAACGGGTCGCCGACCTGGACGGCGGGCCGCTTGGACGGCTTGGACGAGTCGAAGGTCTCCGAGGCCAGGATGGAGGCACCGCCGATGCCGTCACCGCCCGTGGCCGCGCCGTAGAGGATGACCTGGTTGCCCACGCCGGTCGCCTTGGCCAGGTGCAGGTCCTCGTGTCGCAGCACCCCGACGCAGAGGGCGTTCACCAGCGGGTTGCCCAGGTAGGTGCGGTCGAAGACGACCTCGCCGCCGATGTTGGGCAGGCCGAGGCAGTTGCCGTAGCCCCCGACCCCGGAGACGACCCCGGGCAGCACCCGAGCGGTGTCCGGCTCGTCCAGCGGTCCGAAGCGCAGCGCGTCCATCACCCCGATCGGCCGGGCGCCCATGGCGAGGATGTCGCGGACGATGCCGCCGACCCCGGTCGCCGCGCCCTGGTGAGGCTCGACGTAGCTGGGGTGGTTGTGGGACTCGATCTTGAACGTGACCGCGTATCCCTGACCGATGTCGATCACCCCGGCGTTCTCGCCGATGCCGGCCAGCAGCTTGCCCGCGGGGGTCTCCTGGCTCAGCTCGCCGAAGCGACGCAGGTGCACCTTGGAGGACTTGTACGAGCAGTGCTCGGACCACATCACCGAGTACATGGCCAGCTCCGAGGACGACGGCCGGCGCCCGAGGATCTGCCGGATCCGCTCGTACTCGCTCTCGGTGAGCCCGAGCTCGCCCCAGGGCTGGCTCTGCTCGGGGGTTCGCGACGCGTTCTCGACGGTGTCCACCACGGGCGCAACGCTACCGGCGGAGAACCGGCTCGCCCGCCAGCGACCGCGGGTGCGCGCGCGGCAGTCGGCGTCAGGCCGGTGGGCGGTGCGCCATCGGCCCTTCGACGGGCTCAGGGGACGGAGGGTCGGGCACCCTTCGACAAGCTCAGGGAACGGGGGTCGGGCGCCCCTTCGACGGGCTCGGGGGACGGCGGGTCAGACCTTGGCGGCGAGGAAGCTCAGGACGCTGGTGAAGAAGGGGACGCCGTCGGTGGTGGGACCGGTCAGCGGGTCGACGTTGTGCTCGGGGTGCGGCATCAGGCCCACCACGTTGCCGCGCTCGTTGCTGATCCCGGCGATGTCGCGGCGGGAGCCGTTCGGGTTGCCGTTCCGGTAGCGGAAGACCACCCGGCCCTCCCCCTCCAGCCGGTCCAGTGTCTCCTCGTCCGCGACGTAGCCGCCCTCGCCGTTCTTCAGAACGATGGTGATCTCCTGGCCTGCGGTGAAGTCAGCGGTCCAGGCCGTCGACGCCGTCTCGACCCGCAGGTCCTGGTCGACGCAGACGAAGGTGCGGACGTCGTTGCGGATCAGGGCGCCGGGCAGCAGGTGCGCCTCGCAGAGGATCTGGAACCCGTTGCAGATGCCGAGCACCGGCATCCCCGCACCGGCGGCCCGGACGACTTCGCCCATCACCGGTGAGAAGCGGGAGATGGCGCCGCAACGCAGGTAGTCGCCGTAGGAGAAGCCGCCCGGCAGGATGACCGCGTCCACGTCCTGCAGGTCGGCCGAGCCGTGCCACAGCGACACCGCTTCCGCCCCGGCCCGGCGCACCGCCCGCAGCGCGTCGGAGTCGTCCAGCGAACCGGGAAAGGTGACCACACCGATCCGGGGGGCCATCAGCCGTGCACCTCGGCGGTCTCCACCCGGACGTCGAAGGACTCGATCACCGTGTTGGCCAGCAGCGTCTCCGCAGCGTGCCGGATGTCGTCCAGCCGGCTGTCGGTGAGCTCGCCCTCCACCTCGAGCTCGAACCGCTTGCCCTGCCGGACCGAGATGCCGGAGAAGCCGAGCCGGCTGAGTGCACCGGTCACCGCCTTGCCCTGCGGATCCAGGATCTCGGGCTTGGGCATCACGTCGACCACCACTCGTGCCATGGCCCAGATCCTAGCGGGGACGGACGGCCCGCGGCCCCCGCCGAGACGCCCTCGATCCCGCTGCCCCAACCCGGCCCGCCGCTCAGGTCGCACGAGCCGAGGACGACACCGGCGCCCGGTCAGCAGCCGGCTCGCCCTGGTCGAACGGCTCGCTCAGCTGGCGGTAGTCGCGGCTGCCCAGGGCGGCCAGGGTGGCCAGCAGCCCGAGGCTGCCGGCGAGCACGAAGACCAGCGCGATGCCCCGGTCGGGGCCGGTGCCGAACCAGCCGCCGATGGTCCGCGCACCCACTCCGTCGGTCATGAACGGGATGAAGACGAACTGCGCCAGGGGACTGGTCAGGAACGCGGTCAGCGGGGAAGCCGCTTGCTCGACGCTCTGCGCGAACCCGAAGACCCGCCCCTGGCGCTCGAAGGGCACCACCCGCTGCAGCACCGTCTGCTCCGCCGCCTCGGCGAAGGGCATCAGCAGCATGAACGCGTACATGCCCACAGCGAGGACGACCATCGAGGACCGGAGCGGGAACAGGCAGGTAACCGCCCAGAGGATCAGGTTGACCAGCAGCAGCGTGCGCACCGGGTTGGCGCCCAGTCCGACCTTGGCCACGAGCAGGCCGCCCAGGATGACCCCGGTGCTGAGCGCTCCCCAGAGCAGGCCCCAGGCCTGCACCGAGACCAGGGAGAGGCCGTACGCGTCCATCAGGGCCATGAAGGCCCCACCGAGGAAGTTGTTGAAGCAGGTGAACCCGATCAGCGCCATCAGCCCGGGCACCCCACGCACCAGCCGGACCGTGCCGCGCAGGTCGACCCGGTGGTCCACCACGGCGGCCTGGAAGCCCGCGGCCGGGTCTGGCGTGGCCGGTTCCAGGGGTCCGGGCCGGTCCCCGGGGACGCGGACCAGGCTGAGGTGGACCAGCGCCGCTCCGAGGACCACCAGGGCGAGCAGCAGCGCGTACCGCATGCCACCAGCGGCCACCAGCAGACCGCTGATCACCGAGGTGACCAGGAACGAGACCCCGCTGGTGGTGCCGACCAGGCCGTTGGCGCGGGCCCGCAGACCGGCGGGGATGAGCAGGGTGACGAGGGTGCTCATGGCGATCATCCGGATGTTGCCGGCGATCACCCCGAGCATCAGCAGCACCACGAAGACCCAGAGCAGCACGCTGTCCGGTCGCCGGAATGCCTCGGCCGGGCTGAGCAGGTAGGCAGCGAGGCTGACCCCGTACAGGGCGAGCGAGACCACCGCGGAGACCTGCATCATCGTCTTCTTGGGGTGGTGGTCGACCAGGCTGCCGAACCAGATTCCGGTCAGCGCGATGGCGACCAGGAAGATCCCGGCGATCATGCCGGTCGCGAAGACCGACCGGGTCTCCAGGAACACCCAGAAGGTCACCGCGAACCAGAGCGTGAAATTCATCACCGACACCAGCACGGTGTTCAGCAGCACGTGCAGGAACGCGCGTTGCGGCCCCGTCCGCAGATCGAGTCCGGTTCCCTCGGCCATGGTGGACTCCTCCCTCGTTGGCACGGTAGACCGGGCCACCGACAGAAAGTCATCGGTTTTCGCGCCACCGGCAGGCGAGGGGGCCGGGTACGGGCAGCTCAGCCGAGCCGGAGGGCGGATCCCGTCAGCCGCTGGTACGCCTCGAGGTAGCGGCCTCGGGTCCCCGACACCACCGCGTCCGGCAGCGGCGGCGGCGGTTGGTCGGAGTGCCGGTCCCAGCCGGAGTCCTGCACCAGCCAGTTGCGGACGAACTGCTTGTCGTAGGACGCCAGGCTGCGGCCGGGCTGCCAGCTCGCCGCCTGCCAGAAGCGGGAGGAGTCCGGGGTCAGCACCTCGTCCGCCAGCACGATCGTGCCGTCGGAGCGCAGGCCGAACTCCAGCTTCGTGTCGGCCAGGATGATGCCACGGTCGCGGGCGATGGCCTCGGCGCGACGGTAGACCGCGAGGGTCAGCTCGCGGATCCGCTCCGCGACCGGCTCACCCACCGTCGCCGCCACCGTGGCGAAGTCCACGTTCTCGTCGTGCTCGCCGAGCGCGGCCTTGGTGGCCGGGGTGAAGATCGGCTCCGGCAGCCGGGAACCGTCGACGAGCCCGCCCGGCAGGCCGACGCCGCAGACCGTGCGGGACTCCTGGTACTCCGTCCAGCCGGAGCCGGTCAGGTAGCCGCGGGCGACGCACTCCACCGGCAGCATCTGCAGCCGCTCGCAGACCACCGCGCGGCCGCGGACGGGGGCCGGCACGTCCTCGGAGAGCACGTGGGTGGGCACCAGGTCGCCCAGCTGGCGGAACCACCACTGGGACAGCTGGGTGAGCACCACGCCCTTGTCGGGGATCGGTGGCTCCAGCACGTGGTCGAAGGCGCTGATCCGGTCGGTCGCCACCATCAGCAGCCGGTCCTCGTCCAGGCTGTAGAGCTCGCGCACCTTGCCGGCGTGCACGAGCGGGTGGTCCAGGCTGGACTCGTACATGGTCTCCTCGCATCGCGTGGCGTCGGGCCGCGGCGGGCCCCTGCCCGCGGGCCGTCGCGGGTCAGGGTAGCGACGCGTGGAGCCCTGAGCGCACCCGGAGCACCCTGGGGAGGGCTGGCGGTGGCCCTCGTGGTGCGCCACAGTAAGAGGACCAGACCCTGCGAAAGGACTCGTGATGACCACCCTCGTACGCCCGCGCTCCGACCGGATGATCGCGGGCGTGTGCTCCGGCATCGCCCGCCGATTCGGCGTGAGCGCCAATGCAGTGCGGCTCGCCTTCGTGATCAGCTTGCTGCTGCCCGGTCCGCAGGTCCTGATCTATCTCGCCGCCTGGATCCTGATGCCGCAGGAGCCCTCGCGCTATCTGTGACCCTGCACGACCAGCACGGCCCCCCGGTCCTCCGACCGGGGGGCCGTGCTGCGTCCGGGGACGACGCCCACGGTCGTGTTCGGCCGCGTCCCCGGCTGGACGCGACTCCGCTGCGGTCGAGGGCCGTCGTCGTTACTCTGGTGCACACTTGCAGCCAGCGGGTCTCGGGGCGGAGTCGTGATGGGACGAAGCATGCCGGTGAGACCTGGGTGGCTGTCTCGCTGGGGGCAGGTCCTGCGACGGCTGCACGGCGCACAGCTGGTACCGGCGTCGGGTTTCGACGACGCCTCCGTGGCGGCCGGTGTGGTGGAGAGCACGACCGCCCTGGTCTGCGTCGTGGACCTCCAGGGCCGCGTGGTGCTGGCGAACCCGGCGCTGCTCGACCTGACCGGCTTCGCCGAGCACGAGCTGGTGGGCCGGACGATCTTCGAGACCCTGGTCATCGCCGACGACTTGGTCCCGGCTCGGGCTGCGCTGCACCAGGCCGCAACCGCCGGGACCACCGCACTGGTCGAGGCGGACTGGCTGGGCCGCGACGGCGGGCGGCACCGCATCCACATGCACAGCAGCGTCCTGCGCGGGCCCGACGGCAAGGCCCGGGCTGTGGCCTACGTCGGGACCGACGTGACCGAGCAGCGTCAGCTGCAGACCGAGCTGCGGGTGCGCGCCGAGACGGACGCCCTCACCGGCCTCCGCAACCGGGCCGCCATGCTCACCGCCCTGCAGACTGCCCTTCTCGCGAGTCCCGCTCAGAGCCGCGAACCGGTGGGTGTGTTGTTCTGCGACCTCAACGGCTTCAAGAAGGTCAACGACCGACACGGCCATCTCGTGGGCGACGCGCTCCTCGTCGAGGTCGGCCAACGACTCCTCGCCCTCACCCGGCCGCCACAGGTGGTCAGCAGGCTCGGCGGCGACGAGTTCCTCATCCTCAGCCCGGCCGCGACGCCGACCTCGCTCACCCAGCTCAGCAGTGCCATCGAACAAGACATGCAGCGGCCCTTCATCACCACCCACGGCGAGGTCACCATCGGCGTCAGCGTCGGCACCGCGCTGGGACAGGTCGGGGACGACCCCGCACAGC
>Ga0210040_10005565_pt1 | contig 16015 bp, 13 predicted proteins | sample CryGeyCG12114_NA_FD_185462 | JGI IMG/M metagenome (GOLD analysis project Ga0210040, IMG submission 185462) | Groundwater microbial communities from aquifer - Crystal Geyser CG19_WC_8/21/14_NA (SPAdes) (version 2) | ecosystem: Environmental > Aquatic > Deep subsurface > Groundwater | place: USA... | reverse complement strand
TTGCTGCTCGGGCGACAGGCGCGCTTTCCGGCAGGCAGCTACTCCGCGCTGGCCGGCTTCATCGAGCCGGGGGAGACGCTGGAGGAGGCGGTGGCGCGCGAGGTGTTCGAGGAGGCGGGCGTGCGGGTGGAACAGGTGCGCTATCTCGCCAGCCAGCCGTGGCCGTTCCCCTCCCAGCTGATGCTCGGCTGCATCGGGTTCGCAATGGATGATGCGCTGGCGATCGACGCGCGCGAGCTGGAGGATGCGCGCTGGTTCACCCGCGCCGAGGTTGCGGAGGCGATCGGGCAGGGCGCCGACAGCACCAGCTTCGTGCCGCCTCCGCGTCAGGCGATCGCTTACGAATTGCTGCGCTGGTGGCTGGAGGAGGGAGCATGATTCCAACGCTCTCCGTCGAGATCTGGTCCGACGTGATGTGCCCGTGGTGCGCGGTCGGCTACGCCCGGTTTGCTCAGGCGGTCGAGCAGCTGGAGGGCGAGATCGCGGTGGCAATCCGCTGGATGCCCTTCGAGCTCAACCCGGACATGCCTTCTGAGGGCAAGCCGCAGGGGCAGCATCTGGCGGAAGTCTATGGCCGCGCGCCCCAGGAGGTGGCGGCGATGCAGGCGCAGATGGCGGCGGTGGGGGAGCAGGCCGGCTTTCCGATGCGCTTCACCGGCAAGGATGGCGGGCCGGCGATGATGTGGAACACCTTCGAGGCGCACAAGCTGCTGCGCTGGGCGCTCGCCGCCGAGGGGCCTGGCGCGCAGACGCGGCTCAAGCTGGCGCTGCTGCGGGCGCATCTCCAGAAGTGCGTGCGAATCGGCGAGCGGACGGTGCTGCTCGAAATCGCCGAGGCCGAGGGGTTCGACCGCGCTGCGGCAGAGACGGCGCTTGAGGACGAGGCGCTCGCCACCGCGGTGCGGCTGGAGGAGCAGCGGGGCCGGGCGTCAGGCATCCAGGCGGTGCCGAGCTTCGTGATTGGCGGTCGCTATCTTGTGCAGGGCGCCCGCGAGCCCGGCGACTACGCGCAGGTTCTGCGGCAGGTCGCCGGGCAAGCAATGGGCGCGGAGGGCAGCGCCTGAAGGCTAACCTTCGGAGCTCTGCTTGCTCTGGTTTGAGCGGATCGCTGCGCGGGTCTTCTCGCCCTTCTCGGCATCCTGGCCAGGGTTGTACTCGCCGGTGACGCGGGTCACGCCCGTGTCTCCACCCATCGCCTGCTCCAGCTCCGCCCGGGTGCCGTTGTCCATGCCGATTCCGCCTTTGCGGCCCTGATGCGCTGGCGAGGCTTCTTCCTGCATCTGGGCGATCAGGTCGTTGTCGGAATGGGGGTCGCGTTTGGTCATGATGACTCTCCTTTGCCGATCAACGAGGTAGGAGGCGACTGCGTTCCGAGCCCCGCGCTCAAGTAGCGAAGGGGTAGCGCGGCGAACGCGCGCTCAAGTAGCGAAGCGGTAGCGCATCAAGAGCTAGGCGAGGCCGAGGCGGGAAAGCTCGCGGATCAGCCGGCCGGGCAGGACATCGCCGGGCTCCTCTCCATCCTCCAGGTCGCGCGGGGCGTCTTCGTCCGTCAGGTAGCGCCAGCCCTGGTGCGCGCGGCGGGGGCGCGGCTCGACCGGCACGAGCCTGGGGGCGAGGCGGATGACGCAGCGGCCGTCCGCCCCTTGCGCGAAGCCGAGGATCTCGGCGCGGGCGACGAGCGTGTGGTCCATGATCCAGTAGAGAGAGCCGCCGACCATCTCCTCGTGCCGCTTGGGCTGGTAGCGGGTGGTCATGATCGATTCCCCACCCGGCGCCGCACCCGCCTCGACCCACTCGCGCAGGTCGTCCAGAGACTTGGAGGTATAGGCGATCTTAGTCATGTGCAGCGGCATCGCCTGCCAGATAGGCGCGGCGGCGCCCGGGGCAAGCGGGAGGGCCGGCTCAGCCCACCAGGCCGCTCGCCACCGCGAGGCTGAGGAAGACGAGGAAGCCGATCGAATCGGTGATCATCGTCACGAAGACGCTGGAGGCGACGGCCGGGTCCTGGTCCATCCGGTCGAGCGCCACCGGGATGACCACGCCCGCCAGGCCCGCGGTGGCGATGTTGATGACCATGGCGGAGGCGATGACCACGCCCAGCGTGGCGGCGGTCGCTGCGCCGAGCCAGATCGAAAAGACCAGCACGGTGACGAGGCCGACCAGCAGGGCGATGGTCGCTCCGTTGAGCAGCGCCAGGCGCATCTCGCGCCACAGGATCCGGCGGGTGTTGGAGCGGGTCAGCTGGTTGGTGGCGATCGCGCGCACGGTCACCGCCATGGTCTGCGTGCCGGCATTGCCGCCGATGCTCGCCACCACCGGCGCCAGTGCCGCCAGCGCCACCAGCTGCTCGATCGCGCCGCCGAACAGCACGATGATCGTCGCGCTGACGGAGGCGGTCAGCAGGTTGGCGGCCAGCCAGCGCACGCGGGCGAAGTACGAATCGCGCAGCGGCTCGTTGATGTCGCCTTCGCCGGCGCCGCTCATCAGCAGGGCGTCCTCGCCCGCCTCCTCCTGGATGATGTGGACGATGTCGTCGACCGTCAGCTGGCCGACCAGCCGCCCGCTCTCGTCCACCACGGCGGCGCTGATGAGCGCGTATTTCTGGAAGCGGAGCGCGACTTCCTCCTGGTCCATCTCCACCGGGATCAGCGTCTGGTCGCGCTTCATCACGTCCGTCAGCGGGATGTGGCGGGGGGTGCGCAGGATCCAGGAGAGCTGGCAGGTGCCGACTGGGCGGTGGCGGTGGTCGACCACGAACACCTCCCAGAACTCGGTGGTCAGCTCCTCCCGCTCGCGCAGATAGTCGATCAGGCCGCCCACGCTCATGTGCTCGGGCACCGCGACCAGCTCGCGCTGCATCAGGCGGCCGGCGCTCTCCTCCGGATAGGCGAGCGCGCTCTCGATCGCGGCGCGATCCTCGGGGTCGAGCTCGGCGAGGACGGCGCGCTGGTCCTCCGGCTCCATGTCCTCGATCAGCTGGACGGCGTCGTCCGTATCCAGCTGCTCGGCAATGTTGGCGACGACGGAGGCAGGCAGCGCCTCCATCATGTCCTCACGGACGTAGTCGTTGAGCTCGGCGATGACCTCCGCCGTCATCAAATCGGTAATCGCAGCGGCGAGCGTGTGCCGCTCTTCCGGCTGCAGCAGCTCCAGCAGGTCGGCAATGTCGGCCGGGTGCAGCGGCTCCACCAGTTCGTAGGCGAGGCCCTCGTCCCGCCCTTCGATCGCCTCGCGCACCGCGTCGACGAATTCGGGCTTCAGGCGATTGTCCTCGTCGAGCTGCTCGCCCTCCTCCCGGGGAAGATCGGCGGCAAGCGCGTGGAGGTCGTTCTCGGCCATGCCGGCGGCTCTATGCGGGTGGAGAGCAAAAGCAAGCGGGTGACATCGCGCCGACGCTGCCTATATCGCGCGCTGCAACAGACCAGCAGGAGACCAGACTTATGGCCGACGACAAGCTCACCTTCACGCTCGACACCGGGAATGGCGAAGGGGGCGACGTGGTCATCAAGCTGCGCCCCGATCTCGCCCCCGGCCATGTGGAGCGGATCAAGGAGCTGGCGGGCGAGGGCTTCTATGATGGCGTGGTGTTCCACCGCGTGATTCCCGGCTTCATGGCGCAGGGCGGCGACCCGAGCGGCACCGGCATGAGCGGCAGCGAGAAGCCGGACCTGAAGGCCGAGTTCAGCAGCCAGCCGCATGTGCGCGGCGTGTGCTCGATGGCGCGCACCAGTGATCCGAACAGCGCCAACAGTCAGTTCTTCATCTGCTTCGACGACGCCCGCTTCCTCGACAAGCAGTACACCGTGTGGGGCGAGGTCGAGAGCGGCATGGAGCATGTCGACGCACTGCCGAAGGGCGAGCCGCCGCGCAGCCCCGGCAAGATCGTCAAGGCGACCGTCAGCTGAAATCGGGAGGGGCGCTTCGGCGCCCCTTTTGCTGCCCGGCGGCGAGCGGCTTTTCGCCGTCAGGAATGGGCGTCGCCCGTTGACTTCAAAGTTCCGTCGCGGCGATCATGGTGGACGAGGCCCGCGCGCCTTCGTCCTGTTGGGCGACCGCCTCGCCGATCAGGATCAGCGTCGGCGCGTCTTCCGCAAAGGAACGCGTGGCGAGCGGGAGCAGGTCCAGCCGCGTGCGCAGCAGCTTCTCGCTTGGCAGGCTTACATTGCAGGCGATCAGCACCGGCGTCGCGCCCGGCAGCCCGGCGGCGATCAGCTGGCGGCTGACCTCGCCCGCCGCGTCCCGGCCCATGTAGATCGCAAGGGTGGCCTGCGGATCGGCCAGCGCCTGCCAGTCGAGATCGACGGCCGCGCCCCTGCGGCTGTGCGCGGTGACGAACTGCACGCGCCGCGCGATCCCGCGCAGGGAGAGGGACAGGCCAGCCGACGCAGCAGTGGCACTGGCAGCGGTGATGCCCGGGCACACGCGCACCGGCACGCCGGCGGCGCGCAGGGCGGTCAGCTCCTCCGTCGATCGGCCGAAGATGGAGGGGTCGCCTCCCTTCAGCCGCACGACGCGCCGGCCGGCAAGGACAGCGGCGACCAGCAGCTGGTCGATCGTGCCCTGCTCCTTCGAGTGGCGGCCGGATCGCTTGCCGACCGAGACCCATTCCGCCTGCGGTGCGAGATCGAGGATCCCCGGCCCGACCAGCGCATCATGGAAGACGATGTCGGCGGCCGCCAGCAGCCGCTCGGCCCTGCGCGTCAGCAGATCGGGGTCTCCGGGGCCGGCGCCGACGAGCCAGACGGTTCCGGGTGCGAAATCATCATCAGCCATGCGCGGCCTCCTTGGCGTGAGCGGAAAGGATGCGGGCCAGCGCCGGGCGGCAGGAGCCGCAATTGGTGCCGGCACCGAGCGCAACGCCGATTGCGGCAACGTCGGCGAGCTGCTGGTCGCGGATCGCGGCGACGATGCTGTTGAGCCCGACATTGAGGCAGGCGCAGACCACGGGGCCGCTCTCGACCTGCCGCCCCGGCGCGCGGCCGGCGAGCACCTGCGGGCCGTGCGACTGGCCGAGCTGCGCGATCAGCCAGTCGCGCGAGGGCAGCTCGCCCGTGGCGGTGACGAACAGGGCGGCCGAGAGCCTGCCGTCGCGCAGCACGGCGACCCGCCGGGTGCCGCGCGCGGGATCGCTCGCCTCGATCCGCTCGCCGGGAGGCAGGGCGGTTTCCAGCGAACGCGGGGAGCCTTCGCCCGAAAGCTCGAACAGCGAACCGCCTTTGATCGCGACGCGGGTGGCCCACAGGCACTCGGGCAGCGGCGCGTCACCGCGGATGATCAGGAAGCCGCGCCAGTCGAGCGCCACGGGCTGGATCCGTGCGGGCGTCTGCTTGAAGCCGGGCTGGCCGGAATGGGGATCGACCGTGTCGCGGGGGAGGAGGCCGGTGCGGCCGCCGCGCGCCTGCTGGTCCGTCCAGTGGATCGGCGTGAACAGCTCGCCGCGCCGCTGGCCGGGCTGGTGCGCGACGCGGAACAGGCTCTCCCCGCGCGGTGTGGTGATCCGGGCGAGCGCACCGTCAACGAGGTTGAGCGTGGCAGCGTCGTCCGGATGCACCTCCACCAGCGGCTCCTCGCGATGGCGCGCGAGGGTGGGGCTGAGGCCGGTGCGCGTCATCGTGTGCCACTGGTCGCGATAGCGGCCGGTGTTGAGCACCATCGGCAATTCGCGCAAGGCCGGCTCCGCCTCACGCTGCACGACGGAGATGAGGTGGGCCTTTCCGTCCGCAGTGGGGTAGCGCCCGTTTGCAAAGGGGGTGCCGCCCCAGCGGAAGGGCTTCATGTTCTCGTATTCGAGATTGCTGATGGCGGCGTGGCTGTCGAGGTTCAGCAGGCGCGCGCCCTCGTTGCGGTAGGCGGTCAGGCGGGCATGTTCGCGCCAGATCTCGGCCGGGCGCTCGTAGGGGAAGGCGTCGCTCCAGCCCATGCGGCGGGCGACTTGCGTCATGATCCACCAGTCCGGCCGCGCGTCGGTGGGCAGGGGGAGGACGGCGCGCTGGCGGCTGACCATTCGCTCGGAATTGGTGACGGTGCCGTCCTTCTCGCCCCAGGCGGCGGCGGGCAGGCGGACATGGGCGAAGCGGCTGGTGTCGGTGTCCGCCATCACGTCCGACACGACGACGAAGGGGCAGGCGGCCAGCGCCTCCCGCACCCGCGCGGCATCGGGCATGGAGACGGCGGGGTTGGTCGCCATGATCCACAGCGCCTTGATCCGCCCCTCGCCGACGGCGCGGAACAGGTCCACCGCCTTGAGGCCGGGCTTGGTCGCCATCCGCTCGGCTGCCCAGAAGCGGCCGACATCGGCCGCGTCCGCCGCCCCGAACCCGCGATGCGCTGCCAGCGTGGTGGCGAGCCCGCCGACCTCGCGCCCGCCCATCGCATTGGGCTGGCCGGTGATGGAGAAAGGCGCCGCGCCGGGCTTGCCGATCCGTTTGGTGGCGAGGTGCAGGTTGATGATCGCATTGCCCTGGTCCGTGCCGCGGATCGATTGGTTGATGCCCTGGCTGAACAGGGTGACGGTGCGCGGGTTCTGCGCGAACAAATCAAAGAAACGCTGCAGGTCGGCGGGCGGCACATCGCAGACCTTGGCCACGCTCCAGAGGTCATGCCCCTCATCCAGCGCGGCCCAGAAGCCTTCCGGCACATCGACGCTGGCGTGGAGATAGGCCTCATCCACCAGCCCCTCGCGCCGGCAATGGGCGAGCAGGCCGTTCATCAGCATCACGTCGGTGCCTGGGCGGATGGGAAGGTGGAGGTCTGCCTCCTCGCAGGTTTCGGTGCGGCGCGGGTCGATCACCACCAGCTTCGTGCCGCGCGCTGCCTGCGCCGCCATGATCCGCTGGTAGAGGATCGGGTGGCACCAGGCGGTGTTCGACCCGACAAGCACGACCAGCTCCGCCTCATCCAGATCATCGTAGCTGGCGGGCACGATGTCTTCGCCGAAGGCACGCTGGTGCGCAGCAACTGCGCTCGACATGCAGAGGCGCGAGTTGGTGTCGATATTGGCCGAGCCGATGAAGCCCTTCATCAGCTTGTTGGCGACGTAGTAATCCTCGGTCAGCAACTGGCCGGAGACGTAGAAGGCGACGCTGTCCGGCCCGTGCTCGGCGATGGTCTGGCGGAACCGCCTGGCCACCAGGTCGAGCGCCTTGTCCCAACTCGCTCGCTTGTGGCCGATCATCGGGTGGAGCAGGCGCCTCTCGAGGCCAACCGTTTCGCCCAGATGCGTGCCCTTGGAGCACAGCTTTCCGCGGTTGGCGGGGTGATCGGGGTCGCCCTTCACCTCAAGGCCGCGCTCGCCACTCCGGGTCGCGAGGATGCCGCAGCCGACTCCGCAATAGGCGCAGGTGGTGCGGACCGGTTCACTCATCTCAGGCGGCTGCCTTGAGGGTGGCGGCGATCATCGCGGCGCGATCCAGCAGCACCCGGCCGCCGGCGATCCGGGCGGGGATGGTGGGGGTGCAGCCGCGGTCCTCCCCCTGCGCAGCGCCGCTTGCAAGGCTGATGCGCCAGTTGTGCAACGGACATGCAACGCTGTTGCCATGCACGATTCCCTGGCTCAGCGGCCCGCCCTTGTGGGGGCAGCGATTGACGAGGGCATAGACCTGGTCATCGCCCGTGCGGAACACCGCGATCTCCTCGCCGCCCATCACCGGCACGGTTCGAGCGCCGCGGCGAGGAATGGCACTGAGCGCGCCGACATCGATCCAGTCTCCGGTCATCATCTCAGGTCACTCCGCCGCTTCGAGGGTGGGTTCGAGGGTGAGGGGGCGGAACTCGCCCCAATGCTGGTGCTGTTCCGCATCGGCGCCGGCGACGCGTTCGGCCCAGGGGTCACCTTGCGAGAATTGTTGCGAGAACAGGAACCGGGCGCGCAGCTTCTCGCGGCCGACCTCGTCCTCCACGATGCGGGCCTTGATGTGCTCGAGGCCGACCCGCTCGATCCAAGGGGCGGTGCGCTCCAGGTAGCGCGCTTCCTCGCGGTAGAGCTGGATGAAGGCGGCGCAGTAGTCCATTGCCTCTGCCTCGGTGGCGACCTTGCACAGCAGGTCCGTCGCGCGGACCTTGATGCCGCCATTGCCGCCGACATGGAGCTCGTAGCCGCTGTCGACGCAGACCACGCCGAAGTCCTTGATCGTCGCCTCGGCGCAGTTGCGGGGGCAGCCGCTGACGGCGATCTTGAACTTGTGCGGCATCCAGCTGCCCCAGCTCATCCGCTCCAGCTTGACGCCGAGGCCGGTGGAATCCTGGGTGCCGAAGCGGCACCATTCGCTGCCGACGCAGGTCTTCACCGTGCGCAGCGACTTGCCGTAGGCGTGGCCGCTGACCATCCCCGCCGCGTTGAGATCGGCCCAGACGGCGGTCAGGTCCTCCTTCCTGATGCCGAAGATGTCGAGCCGCTGGCCGCCCGTGACCTTCACCATCGGCGCGTTGAACTTCTCGACCACGTCCGCAATGGCGCGCAGTTCTCGCGGATTGGTCAGCCCGCCCCACATGCGCGGGACGACGGAGTAGGTGCCGTCCTTCTGGATGTTCGCGTGGAGGCGCTCGTTGACGAAGCGGCTCTGCTGGTCGTCCTCGTACTCGCCGGGAAGGGCGCAGAGCAGGTAGTAGTTGAGGGCGGGGCGGCAGGAGGAGCAGCCGTCCGGCGTCGACCAGTGCAGCTTCTGCATCACTTCCGGGATGGAGCGCATGGTCTGCGCCACGATCTCCCGTCGGACATCGTCATGGCCGAAGCTGGTGCACTTGCACATGGTCTTGGGGCCGCCCTGCACATCGTCGCCGAGCGTCAGGGCGAGCAGGGTTTCGACAAGGCCGGTGCAGGAGCCGCAGCTGGCGGATGCCTTGCAGGTGGAGCGCACCGCATCCAGGCTGCAGGCACCGGCTTCGATGGAGGCGACGACCTGGCCCTTTGAGACGCCGTTGCAGCCGCAGATCTCGGCATCGGCCGAGAGCGCCGCAACGGCCGCCTTAGGGTCCGCTTGCCCCCCTCCGGAGGCGAAGGCTTGGCCATAGATCAGGGCGTCGCGGATGTCGGCGACGCATTCGCTCTTTTTCAGCAGGTCGAAGTACCAGCTGCCGTCTGCCGTATCGCCGTAGAGCACCGCGCCGATGACGCGATCCTCCTTCAGCACGACGCGCTTGTAGATGCCCCGGGCAGCATCGCGCAGGACGATGTCCTCGCACCCCTCTCCGCCGGAGAAGTCGCCGGCCGAGAAGACGTCCAGCCCGGCGACCTTGAGCTTGGTGGAGGTGGCCGAGCAGGCGTAGGGGTTAGCCTTTCCGACCAGCCCGTCGGCAAGGCTGCGGCACATGTCCCACAAGGGCGCGACGAGGCCGTAGACCTGTCCGCCATGCTCGACGCATTCTCCGACCGCGAGCACGTTGGGATCGCTGGTGACCATGTGGTCGTCCACCTGGATGCCGCGTCCGACAGCGAGACCGCAATCGCGGGCAAGGGCGACGGAAGGGCGGATGCCGACGGCCATGACGACGAGGCTGGCCGGGATCTCCCGCCCGTCCTTCAGCCGCACGCCTTCCACTTTGCCGTCGCCATAGATCTCGGCCGTGTCCGCTCCGGTAAGGATGGTTTGGCCGCGGGCCTCCAGCGCGGACTTGAGCAGCCAGCCGGCCGCCTCGTCCAGCTGGCGCTCCATCAATGTCGGCATCAGGTGGATGACGGTCACTTTCATGCCGCGCAGGGTGAGGCCGTGCGCCGCCTCCAGTCCGAGCAGGCCGCCGCCGATCACCACCGCATCGCCGCCCTGAGCGGCGGCGGCGACCATTGTGCCCACGTCCTTCATGTCACGAAAGCTGATCACGCCGGGCAGGTCCTTGCCCGGCACCGGGATGATGAAGGGGTCCGATCCCGTGGCGATCAGCAGGCGGTCATAGGAGACGGTGCGGCCGGAGCGGCTGGTGACGGTCTTCGCAGCGCGGTCGATGGACGTCACCGGATCGTCCACGATCAGCTCAATGTCGTTGCCGTCGTACCATTCGCGGCTGTTGATGATGATGTCATCGAAGCACTTCTCGCCCGCGAGGACGGGGGAGAGCATGATGCGGTTGTAGTTCACATGCGGTTCGGCACCGAAGATGGTGACGCGGTAGGCGCCGGCATCGCGGGCGATCAGCTCCTCCACAGCGCGGCACCCGGCCATGCCGTTGCCGATGACCACCAGATGCGGAGGCGCGCGATCGGGGCGCTCCGCCAGTTCGAGATCCGGCGCGAGGTCCGCTCCGGCACCAATCTGAAAGTCCATGCGCGTGCTCCAAAACGAAAAAGGCCGCCATCCGGACCCCGGTCTGAACCGGAGCCTGAATGGCGGCCTTGCCATTATTCGCGCCTTGAGTGCCCATCGGTGGGCATCGCGGCTATGTGGTTGAGGACAGCTGTGTCCTCTTGCGGTGCAGCATAACGGGATTCGCTTGGCTGCTCAAGCGATTATGAATTAGCTCGCGATCAGTAGCTCCAGTCCATCTGCAGCCAGAGCTTGCTGGTGTCGCTGTCGAAGCGATTCGCCCAATATTGCGCATAGCGGGCGGAAAGCTGGACCTTGCCGAGGCCGGCGCTCGCCAGCAGGTCCAGCTCGTCGCCATAGTCGAGGCTGAGGCGGTCACTGGTGAAGCGGTGGTAGCTCGCCTGCAGGCCGAGCGTGGCGAAGGGGCCGACGCGCTTCCAGCCATAGGAGGCGCCGCCGTAGAGGTCGCGCAGGCCGTTCGGCGGCGTGGTCAGGAACTTGTCGGCCCAGCCCTGGAACTTGAAGTTGCTGCCGAGCGGGAACTGGAAGCTGGTGAGCGGCGTGCCGTCGCCGGCGCCGAGCACCTTGTAGCCGGCATTGAGCTTCAGGGCGCCGGCCTCCAGCGTGGCGTCCGCCAGCCAATGGTCGGCGCGGTAATCGTTCGGATTGCGGTGGTAGTCTGATTGGCTGGCGTAACTGGCTTGATAGCCAAGGCGGAGGTTCCCGCCGAGCGGCTGGGTCCCGGCGAGCCGTACCCCATAGCTTTGGCTGGAGAGGCGGAAGCCCTGCACCTCGGCCTCATCCTGATCGACGAGGTAGGCGAAGGTGGTCAGCGTGCCGATCGGGCTGATCCAGGAGAGGTTGGCGAAGAGGTTGTCGCCGCCGACGGCCTGTTGCCGTGCGCCTCGCCCGTCCATGCCCCAGATGGGGCGGGCGCTCCAGGCGTAGGCGAGGTCCGCCTTCAGGCCTTCTGCGGGCGTGATCTCCGCACGCAGGGCGTCGAATGTCTGCGCATTCTGGCGAAAGCCGGCATTGCCGACGAAGCGCTCGTCCTGCAGCGCGATCGCCTGCCTGCCGGCGGTGAGCGTCAGCGGCTGCGTCCGGTATTGCAGCTGCGCGCGATAGAGGGCGATGTTCTCTGGGTCCGCGACGATCGGGCGCGTTGCCGGGCCGTGCAGCCCGTCATCGTAGCGGTCCACGATGGCGAGCGTGCCCTGCGCCTGCACGAGAGCGGTGAACGCGCCGGTGCTGGCAGACACGCCGGCCCGTGCACGAAGGGTCAGCGCATCGGCATCGTTCGGCAGGCTCTCCTGCTCGACATGCTCGTGGCGCAGGCGCGCTTCGGCCAGCGGAATGAGGGTCAGTTCCTGCGCGGCGGCGGGCGTGGCGAGGGCGAGCGCCGCCACGGGTGCGAACAGAATCTTCATTGTGGTCGCCCGTAAGGGGTTGGGAAAGGGCGGGCGGCAGCCGATGGTGCCGCCCGCCTGCCGGGTCAGATGCGCGCATCAGTCGTCCAGCGTTCACGCCAGCCGCGCTTGACCAAAGTAATCCCGCACAGCGCCACGAGGGCGAGCGAGGCGAAGATCAGGAAGCCGGGGGCGAAGCTGCCGGTGAACTGCATGGCGAGGCCAAGCGAGGAGGCGAGATAGAACCCGCCCACGCCGCCGGCCATGCCGACGAGCCCGGTCATCACGCCGATCTCCGCCTGGAAGCGCTGCGGCACCAGCTGGAACACCGCGCCATTGCCCGTGCCGAGCGCCAGCATGGCGAGCACGAATAGCGCCAGCGCGGTGGCGAGGGTCGGGGCGGCGCTGACCCCGGCGAGCGCGACAGCGGCGACCAGGAACACCACCGTCAGCGCCCTCACCCCGCCAATCCGGTCCGCCAGCGCGCCGCCCATCGGGCGCACCAGCGATCCAGCGAACACGCAGGCTGCGGTGCAATAGCCGGCGATGATCGCGGTCAGGCCGAACTGGTCCGTGAAGTAGATCGTCAGCGAGGAGGCAAGGCCGGAGAAGCCGCCGAAGGTGACGGCGTAGAAGCCCATCAGCCACCAGGCGTCGGCCGTCTTCAGCGGCTCGAAATACTGCGCCATGCTGCGCGGGGCGGGCTGGTTCGGCGCGTCCCTCGCCATCAGCATGTAGGCGATGAACACGGCGGTGAGCGGGATGCAGGCGAGGCCCAGAACCGCGTTCCAGCCGAACAGCTTGGCCAAAGTCGGCGCGAACAGGGAGGCGAGCACGGTGCCGGAATTGCCCATGCCGGCAAGGCCCATCGCCTTACCCTGGTGCTCGGCCGGATACCAGCGGCTCGCCAGCGGCAGGGCGATGGCGAAGCTGGCGCCGGCAAAGCCGAGGATCACGCCCAGCGCCAGCGTACCGGCAAAGCTGTTCACGCCCAGCATCCAGGCGGTGAACAGGCCGGCGATGACGATCAACTGGCCGATCGCGCCCGAGCGCTTGGGGCCAATGCGGTCCACCAGCAAGCCATTGACCACCCGCAGCAATGCGCCGGCGAGGGTGGGCAGCGCCACCATCAGCCCCTTCTCGGCCGGGGTCAGCGACAGGGTTGCGGCGATGTCGGGCGCGAGCGGGCCGAGGATGACCCAGACCATGAAGGCGAGGTCGAAGTAGAGGAAGGCGGCGATCAGCGTGGGCTTGTGGCCCATGCGCCAGAAGCTCGTGTCGTCGCGAGAGCCACGAGGAGGGGCGGCCGCGTCCAGATAAGCAGTTGCCATGATGACGTTCCCGAATGCCGAATTTGGACATGAAAAAAGCCGCCTGCCAGACGCGCGTTGTCACGCGGTCCGGTCAGCGGCTTTGCTGCTTGTGAGTGGTGGACTATCGGCCCCGCCCGTGGAGCCATCGTCTCGAAAAGACGCACCTCGTCGCGCGTCCGGCCCCAATCATCTCGCAGAACACTGAATTGTGCAAGGCACAAAATCGGGCGCTGGTCAGGGAGCGAAGCCTGCAAGATAGGCGTCGATGGCGTCAGGATCGAACACGCGATCATCGAAGAAGCGGTCCGGGCCGAGCGTCAGCGCACCTCGATGCGTGCCGACGCCGGTGGGCGCGGAGACGGCACCTTCGAGCTTGAGGCTCGCACCCGGCATCGCCACCGCGGTGCCGGCAAGCGCGCGGCGGTAGATGTCCGAGCGGAACACCGCGCCCGCGGCGGCCTGCGCTTCGGGGCTGCGCTCGGCCATGCCCCAGCGCACCAGCTGGGAGTAGATCCACAGCGCCTGGCTGCGCCACGGGAAGGCAGCCGCCTCCCGGTGGAAGATCAGGAAGTCCTCCACCTTGAGGGGTGGAGCGCCGGCCTGCGGCACGAACAGGCCGTTGAGCGAGCGCTCGATCAGCGCAGCCGGCTGGTCGACATAAGTGGGCCGGGCGAGGAGTTCCGCCAACTCGCCTCGATTGGCGCCGTCGTCGCACCAGGCGGCTGCATGGTTGAGCGCGACGAGCAGCCGGTCCACAACGTCGGCATTCTCGTCCAGCCATGGGGCGCGGAACGCCAGCACCTTCTCGACCCCGCGCTGCCAGATGCGCGCGCCGATCGCCACCGCTTCGGCCAGCCCCTCCTCGATCGCTGCGGCCGGCCAGGGGTCGCCGGCGATGAAGCCGTCGATTTCTCCCAGCCGCATCGCCTCCACCATCAATGAGGGCGGCAGGACGCGCAGCACCACATCGCGATCCGGGTGGATGCCGGCGCTGGCCAGCCAGTATCGCAGCATGAGCGCATGGCTGGAGAAGCGTTGCACCACGCCGATGATCGGCTTGCGCCGGTGGAGGCCGATCGCCGCGGCGAAATCATGTGCGGTGCCCAGCGGATCATCCAGCCGCGCGGCAATGTCCGGCTCCAGCGCGGCGGCGAATTCGGGGCTCATCACCGCCGCGTTGCCATTGACGTTGAGCTTGAACGGGGCCGCCAGCGCGGCGGGCTGCTGCGACAGGCCCAGCGTCACCGCCACCGCCAGCGGCGCCAGCATGTGCGCGGCGTGCACCTGGCCATAGACCAGCCGGTCCCGCGAAGTCGCCCAGCTCTCCGTCCGCACGAGGTCGAGCGCGATGCCCGCCTCCTCGGCAAAGCCCTTCTCGCGCGCGGCGACCAGCACCGCGCTGTCAGTCAGCGGCACGAAGGCGACGCGGATCGGGCTCATCGGCTCCCTCCCAACAGGCTGTGCGCAGTGATCAGCGCCTCCGCCACCTCTGCCATGCGCTTGCCCTGGTTCATCGCGGTGGTGCGCAGCAGGGCGTAGGCATCGGGCTCGCTCATCGCGCGCGAGGCCATCAGGATCGCCTTGGCCTTGTCGATCACCTTGCGGTCCGCCAGCGCCGTGCGCGCCTCGTGCAGCTCCGCCTGCATCCGGGCGAAGGCGGTGAAGCGGCGGACGGCGAGGTCCAGGATCGGCTTCACCCGCTCCTTGCGCAGGCCATCGACCACATAGGCGGAGACGCCGGCATCGATGGCGGCGGCGATCATCGCGTCGTCGGACTGGTCGACGAACATCGCGATCGGCTTGGCGAGCGCGCGGCTGACCATCAGCATCTCCTCCAGCGTGTCGCGGCTGGGGCTGCCGAGATCCATCAGCACGACATCGGGCGCCATCCGCTCGATCCGCGCGACGAAGGCGCCGACCGGGGGCACGACGTGGATGTCATCATAGCCCGCCTCGCGCAGCCCTTCCTCCAGGACCGAGGCACGCAAACCCTTATCGTCGATGATGATGATTCGCATGCCTTGCCTTCGCGGGTGCAGCATGATTGGCCCTGATCGGGCGGCACGTCAATTTCCGGCTCGGGAGCTTCTTAGTCCCTGTCGGCTCAAGGGAGGTGGGAAGGGAGAGCGGCGCTAGACCGGCCAGACATACAGAGTGAGCGGAACGCCGGTCAGCACCACCAGCAACGAGAGCGGCGCGCCCAGCCGGGCGTAGTCGCCGAAGCGGTAGCCGCCCGGCCCCATCACCAGCGTGTTGCACTGATGGCCGATCGGCGTGAGGAAGTCGCAGCCGGCGCCGATCGCCACCGCGATCAGGAACGCCTCCGGCCGATAGCCGAGCTCGCCTGCGAAGGCTGCTGCGATCGGCGCCATGACCAGCACCGTCGCGGCATTGTTGAGGAACGGCGTCACCGCCATCGCCGCGACCATCATCAAGCCGACGGCGCCCCAGACGGGAAGGGTGGAGGCAGTGCTCGACAGCCAACCTGCGATCAGGCCGGTCCCACCCGTGGTGCTCAACGCCTCCGCAACCGGGATCAAGGCGCCGATCATGATCAGGATCGGCCACTCGACGTGCTTGTAGGCGTCGCGCGCGGGCAGGGCGCCGGTCAGCATCACCATCGCCGCGGCGCCGAAGAAGGCGATCCCCACGGGCGCGATCCCCACCGCCGTCAGCACCATGGCCGCACCCAGGATCGCAATCGGCACCAGCCCGCGGCGCACGCTTCCCAGCCTCAGCGGTCGTTCGGCCAGCGGAAGGCAGCCCAGTTCCCGCAGCCGTTCCGGCAAAAGATCGACGGCGCCCTGCAGCACGATCACGTCGCCTGGGCACAGGGGGATGTCGCGCAGCCGCTCTGTAAAGCGCTCGCCCCGGCGGGAGACGGCCAGCAGGTTCACCCCGTGCGTGTAGTGCAGCCCGATCTGCCCCGCCGCCTGGCCAACCAGGCTGGAGTTGCGGCCGACCACCGCCTCGATCACGCCGACTTCGCCGCCATTCTCCGAGGTCGGACGATTCTGCCCCTCCAGCGCCAGGCCGGCACCGGCGATCGCGCTTTCGAGCG
>Ga0210040_10005564_pt1 | contig 16015 bp, 14 predicted proteins | sample CryGeyCG12114_NA_FD_185462 | JGI IMG/M metagenome (GOLD analysis project Ga0210040, IMG submission 185462) | Groundwater microbial communities from aquifer - Crystal Geyser CG19_WC_8/21/14_NA (SPAdes) (version 2) | ecosystem: Environmental > Aquatic > Deep subsurface > Groundwater | place: USA... | reverse complement strand
TGCATAAATTAATGGGGGGAGCCTGAAGGCCGTGCTGAAGGGCACGTGGCAAGTTCAAGGTCGGAATGAAGTAGGTATACTTTATTAAGCAGCACAAGCTATAAAAAATATAAAAAATGGTAATAATAATAAAAGTATTCATAAGATCTCTGAGTTAGGCCCGAGTTGGTTGAATGACAGTATGAAGTTTTTTGGCCTTTGCAAGGTCATAGCATTCAACGAACTCATTTTTCATGGGATTAAGATTTAAAAATTGAACCCAATCTTCATTGAGATTTGTAGGATTCTGCCTTTGCACTCGTTCAATCAGTCGAGCAGTTCGGCATGCAGATCTTTTCATTTTGGAAATTAATTTTTCCTAAAACAAGAGAAGGGTACGAAATAAATATTATGATCGAAAAAAACTTTTGTATGGATTCGAAATATTTTTAGCCCCTACTTTTCGGCGAACGATCTTGTTGCACCGTCCATCCTTGGTTTGATTTTTTGGGTTAAAGCCATCCTAAAGTAAACAAAAAACAACAGCATGAATAAAAAGAAAAGATGCAAAGTGTGTGCCATTTAAAAAACCAGAAGCATACATTGACAAGTGTGGTATTTGCTGGGCTATCCTGATGAGTAAGAACAGTGGCATTCTGTTTTACAGCTTGATCAGCTGTAAATTCAATCTCAGGTTCCCCCTGTATCAGAAAAAAATGTTGTATATAAACTTTCTTGAAACCACAACATACGCTACATTGACTACAGCCACTGCTGCTACATTCATTGCTCGCAATAAGAGTCATACCTTATGAAATGAGGTTGCGTCAGGTCCGTAGGAATGAGCAGATGACATATTTAGGGGCTCATTTATTGCCTTACCCGTATCCAGCTTCGTGTGTGTTGTGGGTCTCTGTGTAAAACGCTTTTGTAACACAATACTGAATAGAATGCCATAAATTATGTCCAGTTTATATGCTTACATTTGCAGTCACTGTAATTTCAGCTCTTGAAACATTGATCATCTGAGTAGGTGAAATATTTGATGTAATTATCATCTGGAAAGAATAACATTTTTTAAATTAATTAATTCGTTAGTTTTTAGTTTAGAGAACAATTCTAATATATAATTACTGATGCAGAGGTGCTATTTATAAGTAATGACTAATGATACATTTTTAGAACCCAGTCACCACTACTTGCAGCTATTAAACATTATTAGTGTAACCACAAAGTTGTACAAATTAAATCATCCAACTACATGGTGGTAGTTTCATACTAAAAAGCATCATATCGAGAAAATGACATGCTTATTGTACTTACGAAGCAAAAATTCTGTAGGATCATTAAATTATTTAAGGTTAACGCGATTCGACACGGTAGATAAGATCATGCAGCAAGTTCATCACGGGCTTGAAAGTTTCATGCTTGATTATTTTCTTTGTATCATAAAAATTTGCGAATCATGTTTTATGCGTTGCCTTTATAAAATATCTATAGGACAGCTGGATTTTGGTTTTACAATGAGACCAAGCTGTACTAACAAACTAACTTGCACTGATCTGAATACTAATCAGTATGTTTTGTAGCTCAAATAGTGAATGAAACTTTTTGAGTGTGCCCTTGACTTGCAAACTAATTGTTGGTAATGATTTATATTTTCAAGCTGCAAGCAAATAATTGATTAAAAAAAACTTACGTCTTCATCCCTATTGTAAGTTTTGTTTAGGCCTTTAGTATGCATAGCTATATTCTTTCCGGTGGAATGATTCAGCTGAATAACTTCTTTAGAATCAATAGCCTGCAATAATATAATTTGATTAAATGCTCCTCTCCCTTGGATTCATTGCTTAATACTAACTTGTGACTGATATTCAAAACGTCACTTACTTTAGTTACTATAACTATCGGTAATGATTTATATTTTTTGCCTAATGAAACCTATTAGAAAGACACACCTTTTTATCGCTTTTGAAAGCTGAGTTTGAGTTTTCATTATTCACAGCTTTGCCCCCCTCTGGAGAATAGCTCGGCTGAGCTTCTTCTTTAGAAACGATGGACTGCAGTAAAATAATTTGAATGCTATATTGCAATGAGAACTAAAAAGCGCATGAATAATTTAACCCATTTAAAAAGGTACAAAATAGATACCTTAACTTCATCTATTTTTGCTGGGTTTGTTTGTCTAGGAAGATTAATAGCTGACGCGAATCCTAATCAGAGCAAAAAAAAAAACATACTATGCATATGCAAATCCAGACCATTAAGAATAAACTTGAGGGTTCTGCTCTTACCTTTATTTCCAATGCATTGATTCAGTTTCGTGTACGTGATAACTCCGTGCATCCAATGCAAATGAGAACTAATGCATTGAAAAGGGGAACCAGGGGTGAAAAGGACATATTTGCACCTTTTGTTAGTAGAAAGGCACGACTCACAAGAAGAGAATTGTGCACAAGGGTAGCACGCTCCAACACAAAAGACCAATAAAATGGTCCAGTTCAAGTACTTCATGATCCTTTAATGACCCTACGTTCACTTTACTTCGCTATAGTTTTTATACACTCTTGTATACTCCACTGACAAAATGTCGCTTGTTCATGAGCAAAATGCAAATGAAGACCAAATAGAAAAAAGCGTACACATTATATAGTACCCATGGCAGAAAAAGTGATGACTTTTGTAATGGTAACCCGAATCCTTCACAGTTCAATTCTGATAATCGTGTGGCTAAGATCTAATGGTATCTAGTGTCCGTGAAAAGTTTCATTACCCAACAGTTATCGTGTATTCATACGGTTCATTAAAAATTAACCCAGTGCGTTTTTGCCGAATTGCAAGAAAGTGAGCCCTTAACATGAGTAAATTTATTTTATCCGAAGCTCTTGACCAAACCAATCTGGATTGTTCATCAGACGAAATTTCCATAACTAGCTCTGACGTCGGTAAGTATTTATTTCAGCTTCTTTGTTTACAAACAAAACTGAACACATAGTTAGTTAGATACAGATTGCAGATTGTACACGTTTTTATGGGATGGTTATAGCCTACAAGCTGTTAGTTGGTTACACGAATAAAATGGGACCATGGGAAATGGTAAATGTGAACGGCATGTCAAATTGATTACTGCTACAGGGAATTTGTTTCGTGGACGTAATTTGTTATCTATATAAGTTGGAATTATGGAATTCACTGATAAAAGGATATTTTAGGCAGAAATTTGCTGTTTTGGATTCTATAGGAATGAGAGAATTTGTTTAGATTCTGAATTAGCCGTGAAAGAGTTTTGTAGTTTAGAATTTTAAAACACAAGAACAAACTATGTTTAGTTTTGAATTCTGATGCACTAAATAGATTGTATGGTTGTAATTTGTATTGTAAATACATTGTAGCGTCGGTTTTAATTTTTTGAGATAATAGTCTAATATTTTGGGAACCATACTTCTTCCTGTTGTTATTAGTTTGTTTTTTGGGTAGTTGGTTAGTTAGTGTACTGCAAATGAAGTGGAGCCAATCACAGTTGGAGTGCACATATTTTAGTACAACGGGCTGTGCAAATATTAAATTAAAATTTCCTAGAAGCATAAGTATGCACAGTAGGGCAAGCAAATAGGATTTTGTTAGATACATTGCTAAAGACCAATATAAACATTGAACTGAAAAAAACAGCAGTCAAATTAAGAAAATTATGGCCATTTTATCTATGATAATATACATATATTTTGCTCATTTTCTGACACATACAGATTTTATTGACGATTCAAAGTGTGAAGAATCCAGTGAAACCTCAGCCTTGTCTGGAAAAAAAGAGGAAACGAGTGAGAAGTTGGACTGTTTGCTTTCAGACTCAATTATTAATCTCTCTGACGAAGCATTGGAAGGTAATTTTTATTCATAACCTAAAAATAGGCAAACACATACAAAAGAAAACTTGTAGTACAAGGCATGAAAGGTAGACTAGTTGGACAGGGAATAATGTTAGACTTTGATGAAATCCCAGCCTTCGTTAAAATGCTTCTGCAATGCCTAGTAGATTGCACCAAAAACTTGGTGACAATGAAAAATGCGTTTGAGCCATGCAACAGTCGTGAAGCAAATGCGAGAAAACAAGGACGCCTTAATGCCATCAGATCATTAGCCTATCCTTTTTAATCGCATTAAATTTGTTTTTTAAACTGAAAATGGTTTTTGACTGACGACTTGGACTGATGGAATGGAATTCGAATGTGTATGTGTGGTTGTGTGTGTCTGTATGTGTGCGTATTTGTGTGTATTTAGTATGTGTAGTTTTTGGGAAATAGTGTATAATGTTACTTCACTATTATCATCTAGTTTACTATTGTTTTAACACCTGTATTTTTAATTTGATAGTTTAAAAAATGGTTGTACCATTGCCTCCTAAAAAGCGACCAAGGCAAGCGTTTTGCAGAGTGAACAGACAGGTATGTTTTTTTTTAATAATCTTCAATCGAACAAATAATAGTACTCCTCACAAAATCGTTATTTACATGCTTGTGTTTATCAAATTTTGCAGTACGTATGTGATTTATGTGACTTTGCTGCCTATTCACATCCCTTACTGGAACGACATAGATGTTCACAGCATGTGTGCTACTCGTGCGAGAAGTACATTCCTGACCTAAGTACACACGTCTGCAATAATATACAAATAGGATATGGTAGGGCTTCAGTGAGTGAATTATCTGATTTGCCACCATGGAGTTACTCCACTATATATAGGGGAGTTTTGTCCTCTTACTATTTACCTATAAATGAAAAAGGCAAAAGCGTAGAGAATGTTTTTCGTATGAAAGAAGATACAATTGTTAGATTATTAGGGTATGTGGTAGGTAAATTACGTAGTACTAAAGTTCATATTAAGATTAGAGTAACCTTAGAACGTGTCAATGATCAAATAGATGAAGATGTAGAAACAAAAGAAGTGTATTTATATGGCATGACACACGTTCTTTTGAATAATGATGAAATTCCGGAAGTTATGTTTAGCAGCATTGCAAATATAATTGATAATTTGAACACTTTTCAAGAAAATGGAAGCAACTGGGTCCTAAAAAGCGTAGATGAGTTAGTAATTGATGTGAGTCAGTTTAGACCATTTCGTGGGGGGAAAAATTTTCAATTGCCAATAGAACTGAAATGTAGACATGGACTAATTAATCCACCCTCACAATCTAACGAATGTTTCCAATACTGTGTTGCTGCATCTTACCTAAAATTTTCCACAAAAAAAGAGGGCGAAACATTAAAAAGTTATGACGAGTTTTTTAGAACAACAAACCAAAATGAGGCTGTAGTGAAAATGAGTTTTTTGCCTCGTGAAGGAACAAGCCTCAAAGATATTTCAACTTTTGAAAAATTAAATCCGTCCTGGTCTGTGAACGTATTTTACTATGTCCGCCAAGAACCTAGCAAAAAAAACCAAACTAGGAGAAACTTTGATTTTGGAGATTCCGAAAGTGAAAATGATGACACTTGTAACAGTATAGAGTCAGTACGCCCTGAAATCATACCATTTAGAGTATCTGATAACCCGAAAACTAACCACATGAATTTACTATTAGTTCAAGGTTCTGGGGTTTCGCATTATGCGTTAATTCGAGATTTTTCGTCATTTATGGGGAAAAGCAATTTTAGAAAACATTTTTGGTGTTTTAATTGCATGGGAAAATTTTCTTCTGAAATCAAAGAGCAAAATCATAGACGCAGATGCAAAAAATTTGGTGTTCAAAGTTTAAAATTTCCATCCAAAGATTCTTTCAAAATTTTGCAAGCACGTTTTGGAATAGCGGACTTATATTTTTTAGTAGCAGATTTTGAGTGCATAATAAAAAGTTGCGTCAAGGAAAATGAAAAAAATCTTGCCACAGTAAAGGAAGGGGAACATGTTGCATGCAGCTATGCATGGGCTCTTATCGGACCTGATGGCATCGTAAAATACAACACCTATAGAGGGGAAAACGCCGCTCAGTATTTTATAGATGAGGCTTTATCGATAGCAGAGGAATATACTGAGTTTAGAAACTGTAATAAAAATATTTCATTACTGAGCGAAGAAAATATTAAAGCATTTAAGGCGAGCAAAGAGTGCATGTTCTGCAAAACACTGTTTAATACACCTGGGATAAAAAAGATGCTTCATCACGAACATGCAGCTATTGGAGCTATAGGGACAGCTGGAGAGTACATTGGCGCTGCATGCGGTGAGTGCAATTTTGCAGCTACGCGTAGGAAGCAAATGGTTTGCTTATTTCACAATAGCAAGAAATATGACAGTAAACTAATAATTCAGGCTTTAAGTAAATCAAGTGCCTCAAAAGTTAGTTGCATCGCAAAAAATAGTGAAAATGTCTTATCACTCACAATTAATAACAAACTTAAAATCATCGACAGTTTTGCACATTTGCCATGCTCTCTGTCAGTTTTAACAGAAGATTTAAAAGCTGATGGGGTGTCGAATTTTAAAATAACCGTGAACGTCTTCTCAAAATTTAAATCAATTATGTCCACTGTTATCAGCAAACAATTTTTCCCATACGAATACATAAATTCAGTAAACTTGGACATCAAATCCGATAATTTGCCAGAAAGAGAAAAATTTTTCTCCAAATTGACTAGTAAGGGTATCTCCACAATAGATTATAGAATTGCAAATGCCTTATACAAAGCTTTTAGCTGCAAATGTTTAGGTGATTATATGCTGATTTATAATTTGCTGGACGTACTATTGTTAGCAGATGTTTGGCAAAACTATCGTGAAAGCACGATGAAGAGTTACGGTGTAGACCCTAATTATTTTTTATCCATTCCAAGTTTATCATTTGCTGCTGCAATGATTTATACAGACGCCAGATTGGAGTATATAAACGATGCTCATATATATTTACTTGTTAGGGAGAGCTTAAGAGGGGGCATGGTGTTTTTGAACAAACGGTTTTGTGTGGCGAACAGGCTAGGGGAAAATGAATACAACAAAGACCTTCCCATAAAAGAAATACACAGCTTTGACGTAAATGCATTATACAGCTATGCACTTACTCAAAAGCTGCCCTATAATAATATTAGCTTACTCACTGATGAAGAGCTCATAAAATTCGACCCCCTCATCATCTCAGACTGTAGCAACATAGGATTTTTAGTGTGTTGCGATTTGAAAATACCAGAAAGTTTGCATGATTACTTTTCACAAATGCCGCCATGTCCTGAAAAATTAGTTATAAAATCCGAGTTTATTTCTCCCTATCAGTCAGCTTTAGTCGACTTGTATAAGCATTTGACCGCAAATCCATTCGATAAAGAATTTTTGTCGCTCAATCTTTTTGATAAAAAAGAATACACAGTGTATCACAAAACACTACAGCTTTACTGCAAACTTGGAGTTCGGATTACAAAAATACATGAAGTTCTTTCCTTCACTGTAACAGACACTTTTACTCCTTATGTGAAAAAAAATATTGAGCTCCGCAATTCAGCAAAAAACCCAGCCATCAAAAACATATTCAAACTTATGTTGAATAGTTTTTACGGTGGACTAGCAATGAGAAAGGAATTGCAGAAAAATGTGAAAATTTGCACGAATGAAAAAATAGCGTTAGAAGTTGCAAGCTCACCGTTTTTTGAAGGATTTAGCATTGTGAATGAAACGACTAGCATACTTACAAGCAAAAAACCAACAATTCTTTTAGATCGATTCCCCTTAGTCGCAACAGTGATTTTAGATTTGAGCAAATGTCACATGTACTCACTGTTCTACAATGTATTTTTGGACCATTTTAAAAGCAATGTGCAACTTTTATACGTTGACACGGATTGCTTTAATATGGAAATAACAGGAATTAATATTGAACCTGAGTTGTTGAAGCTAACGCATAATGACGCCCCAGTATTTGATTTTAGCAATTTACCCAGTGATCATAGATTATATGACAATTTATTGAAAGGAGTGCCCGGTTTATTAAAATCTGAAGTTGGGGCAAAAAAAATTAGGGCTTTTGTTGGTCTTAAACGGAAAATGTATTCACTTAAGTTTTATAATAATAGTAAAGATAAAATGCGAGCTAAAGGCTTACCGAAAAAGTGCCTTACTGACTGTAATTTTTTTACATACTTAAAAACTTTAAAGACAAAATGTATTACTAAGGTTAGTTTTCGTACAATTAGATCAATGCGGTCCCAGCTATACACCATTTTACAAAAAAAGATTGGTTTCACCGCATTGTCAACAGATCGGTTCATATTAAAGGATGGAATTAATACATTGCCTTACGGTCACACCAGAATAAAAGCGAAACATGTTTGTAGCGTTGAAGAAGCTTAGGTTAAAATTTCCCCCTGTGTATTATAATGTTAAGTATTGCATCTGCTGCAGTGTTGAAGAGGGAAATAGTAGTAATAGTTAATGTTATTCGGTTTGGAAAAAGCGAAGGGGAATTGGTTTTGGCTTTTGTGTAGATATAAGGGTCTTGACAACAATAGATTAGTATTGTATAGTATTGTATGGTTCATATTGTGTGTGTTTATCATTATTATAGGGTGAATGTGTTTGTGTGAATGTGCGTGTGCCTTAGTGTTATTAACTTTACTGCCTTTATCTAAATTACGGACATTTAAGCTCTGAATTATAAACATGGAACCTAATGAAATAGAAACCAAGCTTCAACATCCATTTATACTCACTGTTACTGGTATGCCTTTATGTAGTCAAAATCTAGTCTTTTGTAATAAAATTTTTGAAAATCCAATTATTGTGTGTTTTTTTAACTAGGACCAACAATGTCGGGCAAAACAACTCTGGTTTTTAAGATACTTGAGAACAGAAACCAAATAATAAATAAACCAATCGACAATGTGCAATACATTTATGGCATAGACCAAAAAATTTTTCATAGTTACTCGAAAAGGAACCCCTGGATTCGTTTTGAGGATGAATTGTCCGAGGAGGAGCTGAATAATCGTTCTTTAGTTGTTTTCGACGACAAAATGTCGTCTTTTCAGGGCAAAGAAAATAGTTTCATAACCAATTTCGTTACTCGAGCAGTGCACCACATTGGCTGCTCATGCATCATCTTGTTACACAATGTATTTGCGCCAAAGCTTAGAACAATAGCGCTAAATACAACTTACCTAATTTTTTTTAAGCAGCCCAGGGACAATTCCACTATTTCTATACTAGCTAAACAAATGTTTCCGGGGCAAAATTCATTTCTGGTAGAAGCATATAAGTTTTGTACAAAAGACCCTCACTCTTATATATTTTTCGACCTTTCTCAAATTCAAAATGAGAAATTTAGAGTTCGAAACAATATTTTTTTCACTGATCAGACATACGTAATAGTGCCTGCTTAGTATGGATCGTGTTGTTCGTCACAAGGATTTTTTAACTCGTGTTTCCGTGTCATCAGCGGTCCAAAGAAAACAAATAATTCGGAATGCTAGTTCAGATGAACTAAAAGCACTTTTTGAACTTTTTGAAAATCTAAGATCCATTGACGTTACAGTGAGTGAAAAAAAAAGTTTCAAAAAGTTTCTCAAATCATTAAAAAAATTTTACAAAGACAAGTGGACATTGAAAAGTTTTAAATCGTTTTTGTTAAAAAATCCTACTTTATTGCCTGTAATTATTTTTACTATCTTATCAAAAGTGGTGAATGTATAAAAGAAACAAAATGAAATTGATGAAAGTAATTTCAAAAGAACTTTATGATCAATTAGTTCAAGCAGAACAATCTACAGAAACAAAAAACTCTGCTTCCTTGTCATCTGCATCGCGGCGACTGGATACTGAAAAAATTCTTACAAGTTTTAATAACAAGCAAAGATCAAAAGCCTGTAAACTTTTTTCGTATTTAAAAGACGACAAAGACTTTGATTGGAATGACGTAGGTGAAATCATTTTACGTGGCAAGAGAGTCCCATTTTCACACATAATTGACTTACTATGTTTAGCTAGTAAACCTAATGGATGTGCTACCGCGAAAAACTTTGAAAACATACCAGGAAAATATGAATTTCTAGAGTTTGTGCAATCAAAAAATTGTCCAAAGGAGTTTTTTTCAAACTTTTTTAGATCTAATTTAGCTAATAATCTCAAAAAAAATATTTCTACTAAAATTGAGATGAAAGAACCCGCCTGGTCTGATACTGATGTAGATGAATGTGAAAATGATTATGATGATGAAATTGTTAATGGGTCTAAAGTATATGATGATTGGATTGTATATGAGAATAGTAAGCTAACCGTGTAAATAAAGTTTCACAAGTTTCGATTTATATGGATAAATTGTTTATTTATTTATTTCTGTGGCATATGAAAAGACTCACAAGTCTGAAAAGTTTTGTTACAGCATTTATTAGATTTTATACACCTTACTTCATCAAATAACTTTCGATATTCAAGATTAACTAGGTAGTTGTTTTTTTCTGGCCTAAAGCATAATTTATTTTCTACTTGCAATATAGACTTGTCTTTAAGTCTCATTTTTGCATAAAATAAACAAAATTGGCCACAGTTTTGCGACCCTGTTTTTTGTAACCGCCTTTTGACACAGTTTGGATTAAGTTCCCTTACATTATCAAAATATTCACCATAAATTTCCAAATTATTGCCGTAACTATCAAAAAATTCTCGAACATTTTTCTTATTATCTATATACAATGCAACCCAATGAGTTCCTTTGTGATTAGATGGACTTGTATTACAAATATAAATGGAACGTTTTTTTAATGTCTCCAACTCTATTTTTTGTACTTCGTCAGCGGCAAGAACATCATAATTGTAGGAATCAAAAGTTTTACTCTCACACAAATATGAAAGAAACGTATATAATTCTAGAGAATTCATATTTAACTGTCTAGACTTACAATATAATTATTGTCAATAAAAAAACAGCTTTGATTTTGAGAAAAGATAATAGCAGTTACCGGAATTTCTAAAGGCTTTGCAAACAATATCTCAATTTTGACATTTCCCGCCCGAATTGCCTGACTTGCAGCAAGTTCAAAGTAGTAAATATTATTTCCATCGACATATTTTTTTCTATTCAAATCGAAACCAGAAACTAATCCTTGCTTTAGCATTTGAAAAGCTAATAAACGATTTGAGTCAGTAATTTCAATGTTATGATTTTTATAGATACTGGCATCACTATTCACTGAGACGGTTATATTAGAAACATTAAATTCCTCAAAATTAAATGGATTCAGCTGATAGTTACCGTTCATGGCGGAAGTTTTCACTAACGCAATAAGAATTCTATGCGGTAACATAGAAGAAGCAAAAAGACTTTCAGAAACAGAATTTTGGGCTGATTTTGGAATTAAATATGTTTTAATGTCACTTTTAATAAAAGGATAGATAGCTGGTTTTGATAACAGCATTTTTTTGTGCATATCTCTCATTTCGTTTGTTAGTATGTGCTTTCTACAGTAAAATACTGCATTTTCAATGACTGTTTTATAATTGACTCCTTCGTTAGAGCTTGTTATATTGAAAGCATTTGAAGTTCTTGTAAATTTTAGCCTTAATTCTACCTCGGGTAACAAATATTTATCAATATCAAAAATATCCGAAAATAATTCCCCACACATTTCTACACTTTGACTTTTCTGAATATATTTTCCCCGAAAAGTGAAACCTGGGTTATTGGCATCTAACAATCCCGCATCTGTTTCTTCTTTGTACAACGCAGTACTCATATCTTCACCAGAGCTGCCATTGTTTCCCAAAAATGCTTTCAGGTAGGCAATATACGGATAATATTGTTGCGCGCTCACAATTTTGCCATTTAGACTGACCTCAAAGTATTGAAAAAGAGAATTCATCCACAAGTTTGCAACAGATACCGTCACAACTGTTTCTTCTGGTAAACTGTCTCCATTTTCTAGAGTTACTTTTGCTCGTACGTAAAAAAATGACTTTTTCAAATCTATGTAGCTTGACGGTGTTGACTTGATCTGAAATACAAAAAAAAAACACTCAAAGAAATTCAAATGAAACAAAAAATGTTTTTTTTTTTTTGCTTGAATTAATTTTTTCGTGATACCGTAAAATCAAGTGGTGCAGAATTGTCAGAAAGTGAAGTATTGGGGTAGAATGGAATGTAGTCGGAACTCAGAATGCTGACATCTTGATTAGCTTCCTTAAAGATATCTAGCTGACTTCGATAAGAAGGAATCCCGTTCATTTTAAATCCAATCTTGTTTAGCTTTTTTCTTTTTTCTGATATTTTTTGTTTTTGACTGTTTCTTTGTCTTCACAACTTTCAATTTTTTTCTTGCCTTTTTGGTTCTTTTAGTGGTTTTATTTTTTTTTGTTTCACACTTCTGGGCTTCCTCCTTTTTGGCTGTCTTTTCACTGAAGATTTGGACGGTAAACTTTTTTTTTCTGGCTTTTGTTGCTTAGATATGGGTATTAAAAATGGTCTTTCAGATGGTAAAATTGGTCCTGCGTTCATGGTTTTGATTTCACAAGTTTTTTCATTACAAACTAATTTCCGCATCACCCTTTACTTTTTATGTGGAGCGTGACTACTGTCTCCTTTGAAGTTTCAAGAGGAACTGGAGAATTTTCTTTTGTTTGAAGCTGTATATGTATTTCACTGATAGTTTTTTTACAAATAGATACGTAACAAACTGGATTAAAAACTTTTTGTTGGTTGCCAGGCCGGTTGTCATTTCTAATGAACCTTAAAATGGGTTCATATGAGTCATTGTAGCTAGAGGGTGAAATGACGTCACACAAAACTTTCACATATTCCGAACTTTCGATCCAACTGAAATCCATTTGTTTAATGAATGATCCTATGTACATAACGTTTTCTATCCCCATAATTTTTCCCAAGCTAAATGGCAAACGCAAGCTGTAATTTGAATCATCTCCTTTGATTTCAAATCCACCTGCCTTAGAATTATCAATATATATACCGTGATTTGGATACGTATGTTTATTAATTATGTCTCTAATGCCGTTAGGAGTCAAAGATGATGGTTCCTCCAAATAGTAAGTGAACTCGATAGGTTTAGATAACACTTGCAAGCTAAAATTCGTAATAGTGCTTGGGTCAAAAGATAAATTCCCATACTTTGAAAATCCTGGTTTAATATAATTGCCGTTTGTTCCTAAAAAATTTTTCATTTTACTCCCAATTTTTAAACTTTTAAATGTAGCATTATCAATCTCCAGTTCTTTGTCATTATTTATGCTAAGGTTTATGTTTAAATTTAATTTCAGTAACTTTGAATTCCAATCATCGATAAGTGACGCAATAGTGCTTGAGCTTGTGCTCTCAAGGTTAATATTTTCAGTTTCATTGTCCTGTTTAGACACAATTAACACGTTGTCGTTTGGATAATGGCCAAAAATCAATTGTGTAGTATTATAGTCAATACTGAACAGTCCAATTTCATGAAGATTTGGATCCAATGTAATGGATTTATGAAGAACACTTCTGAAATCATTCGGCCTATTATCGGGGAAATAGTTAAGACACCCATCACTAGTCAGTGTAATGTAAAACGAATCCAAGAATTCACTCATTTTAAATCACTTTTTGTAATTCAGGTTCGTAAAATGTTCCAAGAATTTGCTCACCGTTTAAATCTTTTAAATTGTATGTAATTGGATTTGAGTTTAAAACTTTTTCGACAACGAAAATTTCCGGATTCCAATTATAGTCATATCCTTTTTCAAACATGGCTTTTTGCCTGTCGATTCTTACTTGGTCACCCACTTTAAACTTTGGAATTCTTTTTCTTTTATCTTTAATGATGTCCTTGTAAGTATTAAAATACGCTAAATCAGTGTTTTCACGAACAACTTCGTTAGGTTTCATTCCAATAGTACTATGCACACTGTCATTATAAGACTTGACAATATTGTCCAGGACGTCAATATATTTGAAATTGTCACGATGTGAAAAAACTCGCGCTAATTTTGACATTATTGTGCGAATGGCTCGTTCTGCCACCCCTGCTTTCACAATGGATCTTGTGGAAAACCATTTTATGTTATGCGCCTTGAAAAGGCTTTGAACTTTACTGTTCACGAATTCCTTACCATCGTCGCTTTGCGCTAATTTTGGATGAAAACCCATGCGAGTAAAAAGTCGTTTAAATGCAATTACTAAAGCATCTGCTGATTTACTTTTCAGTTTTTCAGTCCAAATTTTTTTTGTGAACACATCCACAACAATAAGCACGTATTTGAAGTTGTTATTCCATTTAGAATACCTTATTAGGTCAATTAAGTCAAATGCTATTTGGTGTTTAGGTTCATGAACTAAAACTCTTCTTCTAGGAAATTTTCTTCTAATTGGCTTGAACAAATAATATTCTTTTAACTTTTCAACTTGACTTTTTACTTCCTTTGAATTAGAAATTTTTCTATTTTTAATGAAACTTTTTAAACCTGAATAGGACCCAGAAAGTTTAGGATTAAAATATTTTTGTTTTACACCGGCCATTTTTAAATCAAATTTTATTATTTTAGTCAAAACATGTATTCAAACTGTCCCGCACATCATATGACAACATTTACTGACCAAACCAATGAATTTTATCAGTTTTGGAAATACAAATTTTTGCATGCACAAATTCAAGCTAACAGTAAGCATACTACCATAGTTTAGGAATGCAAATACACGTATCATCAACATAAAGTGTTTTGTCGTATACAGTATTGTCCAGATCAATTTTTCAGAGAAAGAAGAAGAAAAGTTGACTTGGACAAGATCCAAATTGGATTAGGGTCCTCCTCACACCTCTGCTCACTGCAAAACAAAATGCTGATTACAATATATATTTTTTAGTAAATTTGAAAATTAAGATTAATTGGATTAGATTTAATGACTTACACTTCAAATTGGATAGTTTTCTTTTCATGAGGGAGGGAGAAAGGATATGTAGAAATGGACAGTTGCTTGTCATCAAAAATATTTTCTCGCTGATTTTGGGATGCTGGATTAAAAATTGATTCACCAGGTGGACGAGAGCTTTCAGTCTTAACATTTTGAAATAGTTAAACCTATTAAAAAAATTCAAAATTTTAGTCCAGTGTTTTCAATATCTGATTGATTATGAACAATTTTGCATGGTCAAGTACGCTGATTTCACTTACAAGTAAACAGGAATATTCAAACGCACAAAATTCACACAGCAGAAAACAAAATGTTGAACAAGTATCTCCGTATATTTTTAAAAGCAAGTGAGAAACGGTTCCATACAAACAAACGTCACAAACAAATACCCAGTCAGTAGGATGATTACAGTATTCACATTCCATTTTTTTTCGCAGAGTGTACAATTATTCTTTGGGAAAGAGGCGACGAGAGACTCCTTGCTCCACAGTTTTCACTTTATATGGAAGAAGATGAGATTTGGCCAAGTCCTCCACCAAAGAAACTGCACGTTTGTAGATCGGACTGTTAGGGCTTAAGTTCACGTTGCACGACCGAAACACACGGTTGCCTTGTTTTATTTCAATACTCACTCGATCCTTTTCTGGATCATTTTCCAACCAAGCTTTTTTCAATTGATACTCTTTTGGAGCTGTACGAATAAAAATATCTTCGCAATGTGTACTGAGTCGTTCTTCTTGAACTCCGTTACCCCAAATTTCGTCTGCCATATTGTATGGATTATTACTTTGGAAAGATTTAGAGAAGTTGTTAACCGTATTAAACTTTAAAGGCGAATGCAAGTTTGAAAAATATCATTGTAACTGCATTGAATACATATCATTGTAATGTACTCATTGCAATGGAAGTCCATAGTTAGTCATATTGCATGAGCAGAGTTTGTAAATTTTAAAAAGTTTATTAGCAACAATAACATTGTCACATACCGTACCTAAATTTTGTTAGGTACTTGAAACTGTTTTCACACCACCACCAATAAAATTCATTGTTCAGCCCTTTTCATCAAGCTTTTCATTTTGCATATGCAACTCATCAATGATAACCACACCCTTCTTTAACAAGTACACTCACTTCTTGTCCTTTAATATACCACGTCCCCCTGAATG
>Ga0210040_10005563_pt1 | contig 16016 bp, 13 predicted proteins | sample CryGeyCG12114_NA_FD_185462 | JGI IMG/M metagenome (GOLD analysis project Ga0210040, IMG submission 185462) | Groundwater microbial communities from aquifer - Crystal Geyser CG19_WC_8/21/14_NA (SPAdes) (version 2) | ecosystem: Environmental > Aquatic > Deep subsurface > Groundwater | place: USA... | reverse complement strand
CCGGCGGACCACGAGGTCCACGTCGCGCAGGGCACTCGTCCGGCCGAAGCTCTTGCTCAGGCCGGTGCACTCGACGACGACCTCCCCGCCGGGAACACGGGTGCCGGTCATCGCCGCCCCGCACCGGACAGGGCCGCCTCGGCGGCCACCGTCCGCTCCGGGTGGACGACGAGCACCGGGCAGGGGGCGTGCATGACGCAGTGCAGAGCCACCGAACCCAGCAGGGCGGCCCGCACCGCGCCATGGCCGCGACTTCCCACCACGAGCAACGCTGCGTCCCGGGCACGCTGCACCAGGACGTCCGACGGCGAGCCCTGAGCGACCTCCAGGTGCAGCCTCGGAACGGGCGCCCCGGACGGTCGGTCGGCGAGGACCGAGGCCACCTGCGCCTGGGCCTCGCGAGTGACGTCCTCGCGCACCTCGTCCGCCGAGGGCACGACGGTCGGGTACAGGGCAGCCCAGTACGGGTCGAAGTCGAAACAGGCGACGACGTCGAGCTCGGCGTCCAGTCGGACGGCCTCCTCCACCGCCGCGGCCAGGCCGGCTCGTCCGGTCGGTGAGCCGTCCACCCCCACGACCACACGGGCCACACCCTGGTGCGCTGCTGACGACGCGGGAGGAGCCGGGTGCACCACCACCACGGGACAGGCGGCGTGCGTGGTGACGTGCAGCGCCACGGAGCCGAGGAAGGCGCTGAGCACCGTCCCGTGGCCCCGGGTCCCGACCACGACGAGATCGGCTCCCGACGAGCGCCGCACCAGCTCCACGGCAGGCGGCTCCACGGTGACGCACACCTCCACGGGGACGTCCGCCACCCCGGCGACAGAGCGGCCCGCCGACTCCACCGCCTCCAGCGCGAGCTCGAGCGTGGCCTCGCGCATGGCCGGCACGTCAGGGACCACGACGGGAGCGCCGGCGGTCCAGTACAGCTGGGGCGCGCACCCTGCCACCACCTGGAGCTCTGCCCCTCGCGATGCGGCAGCAGCCAGCGCGTACCCGAGAGCGGCACGGGCGCCCGGGGAACCGTCGACACCGACGACGATCACGCGGCAAGAGGCGTCGCGCTGTTCGGCTGAGGTCACGGAGCCGCTCCTGTCGGACGGTCGCCGGGCAGTTCCCGGCGTCGTCTCGGAGCCTGGTCCGGTGCCGCTCTGCAGTCGCCGGGCCGGACGTCCTTCGCGGCAGGGTCCTGCGTCGTGCAAACACCTGTCCGCCGGCCCTGGGTACTGCCCCGCGCCGCTCCCTAGCGTCGGTAGCGACCCCACCCGAGGAGGAGCCGTGCAGGTCAGAGACGTCATGACGCGCGACGTGGTCACCGTGGGACCGGACACCTCGGCGAAGTACGCCGGTGAGGTGCTCGCCGAGCACGGCTTCGCCGCGCTGCCGGTACTGGACGACGATGCGCAACTGGTGGGCATCGTGGCCGAGGCGGACGTGCTGCGGGACCGCCTGCCCCAGGACCCGCGGCTGCACCTGCGCCGCGATGGCGAGCACGACCACGTGCTGCCCCTGCTCGTCCGCGGAGTGATGACCGAGCAGGTCCGCTGCGTGGAACCGAAGGCCGACGTCTCGGACGTCGCACAGCTGTTCGTGGACGAGCAGCTGCGCAGCGCGCCGGTGATCGACGGTGGTCGCATCGTGGGCATCGTGAGCCGTCGCGACCTCCTGCGGGTCCTGGTGCGGACCGATCGTGAGATCCGCACCGACCTCGAAGCCCTCATCGAGCGCTACACCGAGGAGCAAGGGGCCTGGGAAGTCAGGGTCACCGAGGGGATCGCCACCATCCGCCGCACCCGTGGGCAGGCGCAGGATCCGCCGGGGGTCGAGGAACGGGCCCTGACGGCTCTGGCCCACACGGTGGGTGGCGTCGTCGGCGTGCGTGTCCTGCCGCCCGCCCCGGCCGAGGCCGCGGGCCCGGTCCCCACTCACGGCTGAGGGTGGCCGTCATGCGCGATCCACTGCCGCGCCCGGTCCTGGTGGGCGTGGACTGCTCGACCGCCGCCCGCGCCGCCGTCGCTGCCGGGACCGAGGAGGCGCGGCTCCGGTCGGCACCACTGCGTCTGCTCACAGTCACCGACTGGCCGGTACGCGACGTCAGCGTCGGCGGACATGCTCCGGACGCCATCGACCTCGTCCGCGGGGGCGCGGAGATCCAACTGCGGAACCTGGCGGCCGACGCAGCCGACGTCCTGGGCGCCGATCGCGTGTCGTGGTCCGTGGAGGACGGCGACCCGGTGACAGCACTCGTCGAGGCCGCGGCCGATGCGCAACTGCTCGTCCTCGGCTCCCGCGGCATCGGGGGCGTCGCCGGGCTGCTCGTCGGGTCCACCACCTCCGCCGTGGTGACGGCGACCCCGTGCCCCATCGTGGTGCTGCCGGATGAGACGGCCGTGGTGGTCCGTGGCCGGTCGTCGGTCGTGGTTGGGGTCGAAGGCCGGCCCGAGGACGAGGACGTCATGGCCTTCGCCGTCGCCGAAGCCCTCGCCCGGCGGACGGAACTCGTGGCGGTTCATGCCTGGCAGGACGCGGTCCTCGAAGCGGCCTTCCGATCGATGGGCCCGCTCGTGGACTGGGCCGGCGTGGTCGCCGACGAGGAGCGCCTCCTGTCCGAAGCACTGGCCGGGTGGGCGGAGAAGGAGCCCGCCCTGGTCGTCCGCGAGGTCGTCGTCCGCGAGCGGGCCGCCGCCGCGCTGCTCGCGACGGCCATGACCGCCCAGCTGCTCGTGGTCGGCCACCGGCACCGGCGCGGTATTGCCCGCCTCGGATCCACCACTCACGCGGTGCTCCAACGGGCCGGATGCCCACTCGCCGTGGTCCCCGTAGGCGGTGCGCGGTGACGCCGTACCGGGTGCTCGTGGCGGTGGCCAGCAGGCACGGCGCCACGCGGGAGATCGCCGAGGCGCTGGCCCGCGACCTGACGGCCAATCCCGCCGCCCGGGGCGTCGACCTGCACGCGTCGGTCGTCCCCGTCGAGCACCATCCCGACCCACATCACTACGACGCGGTCGTGCTGGGCAGCGCCGTCTACGGCGGCTCGTGGCTGCCCGGCGCCCGGCAGTTCGCCACGGGCTCTGCCGCCGCCCTGCGTACCCGCTCGCTGTGGCTGTTCTCCAGCGGCCCCATCGGGAAGCCGCCCTTCCCGGAGGCCGAGCCCAACGAGGCGGCAACGATGACCGCCATGCTCCACCCCCGCGGCTCTCGTGTCCTTCCCGGCCGCCTGGACCCGGCGCTGCTCACGTTCGCCGAGCGCGCGGTCGTCACGGCGATGCGTGCGCCCGTCGGCGACGCCCGTGACTGGCGCCAGATCCGGGCGTGGGCCGACGAGATCGCCGCGGCTCTGGCCGGCGAGTCCGCGCCCGTCATGCCGGCCACCCCCGGCTGATCCGACCGGACCGAACGCTGGCCCGCCATACAGTTGGGGACCATCGGCCGGGCTTGGCGAGAACGGACACGTGCGCCAAGGCAAGAGACGTGAGGAACGCATGCCCACGACGGACGAACCCGGCCTCCAGGCCCTGTCGCCGGACGAGTGCCGCCGCCTGCTCGTGTCCGTGCCGATAGGCAGACTGGCTTTCACCGTGGGAGCCCTGCCCACCATCCAGCCGGTGCACTTCACCGTGCGTGGGGACGAGGTCCTCATCCCCGCGCGCCGCGGCGGCAAGGTCGAGGCCGCGAGCCGCGGGGCCGTCGTCGCCTTCGAGGTGGACGAGTACGACGCGTCGGCGCGGTCCGGCTGGAGCGTGACCGTCGTCGGGCCCTCGCGCGTGCTGACCGACGCCGGCGAGGTGACCGCCATCCACAAGGGGGGCCTGACGCCGTGGGTCCCCGCGCCGGACGCCTGCGTGATCGCCGTCCGCATCGCGCGGGTCAGCGGCCGCCGGGTGGGCGGTTCTGGAGACCCGGCCACCGGCGTCACGACCGCGGTTGCCCGTGCTGTCCCCGGGCCCGCGATGCGGTGATGAGCCTCTCCTGCCGCAGTGGCGTCGTTCGGGTGTGCACTGGTTGACCGACGCCCGTGACGGTGCAACCGTCGGATCCGAAACGGCGCCGGGCCTGTCGGCGGCGAGCGAGACGAGGGCGGACGAACAGGACCATGATGGAAGAGCGGCCGGCCGGCCCGTCGTCGACCCGGGATCTGATGTCCGGCATGCGGCTGACGGAGCTGCTCGACGAGGTGCAGGAACGGCTGCAGACGGTGGCGCGCACCCAGGAGCGGGTGCAGGGACTGCTCGACGCGTTCCTGAGCGTCTCCACCGGCCTGGATCTGGACTCGACGCTGCGCCGGATCGTCGAGGCCGCGATCGGTCTGGTGGACGCCCGCTACGGCGCGCTCGGCGTGCTGGCCGCCAGGGGCGGACTGTCTGCCTTCATCCATGTCGGGATGGACGCCGAGGCCGCGGGGCGGATGCCGCACCTCCCCGAGGGCAAGGGCGTACTCGGGCAAGTCATCACGGAGCCGTACCCGCTGCGCGTGGCTGATCTGTCGAGCCATCCGGCCTCGGTGGGCTTTCCCGAAGGTCACCCGCCGATGCGCAGCTTCCTCGGCGTTCCCGTCCTCGTGCGCGGGGAGGTCTACGGCAACCTGTACCTGACCGAGAAGCGTGACGGTGAGTTCACCGCCGAGGACGAGGCCGTGCTCACCGCGCTGGCCGGCGCCGCCGGCATCGCTATCGACAACGCACGCCTGTTCGAGGAAGCCGAGATCCGGCGGCGGTGGACGGCAGCGGCCGGGGATGTGCGCGAGCAACTGCTGGGAGACGCGCCCCCGGCGGCAGCACTGCAGCTCATCGTCAGCCGGGTGCGTGACCTGACTGACGCCGATGCCGTCTGGCTGGCCGTGGGACCCGATCCGTCGGACGGCAGCTACGAGTTCCGAGCCGAAGCGGGCGAGGACCTGGAGGCCCTTGTGGGCAGCCGCCTCCTCCCCGCGGAAGCGCCTGTGCTCGCGGCCGCCGCTGGCGCCCAGTCCGTGGTCGTCCTCGACATGAGCGGGATGGCGTACGACGGCCCCAACGCCCATGTCGGTTGGGGACCGTGCCTGGGGGTGCCCCTCCCGGGTGGGCAGGCGGAGAACGCTCTGCTGATCGCCGCTCGCCGGGCCGGGAGACAGCCGTTCGACGCCTCCCTCGCGTCGTTGATCAGCACCTTCGCCGACCAGATGGCCGTGGCGCTGGACCTGGCCGCAGAGCAGCAGACAGCCCGCCGTCTCGACGTGTTCGAGGATCGCGACCGCATCGCCCAGGACCTGCACGACCTCGTCATCCAGCGCGTGTTCGCGGCGGGCCTGAGCCTTCAGTCGGTCCTGCCTCGGATCACCGACCCGCAGGCCCAGCGGCGCATCCGGGACGTCGTCCAGCAGCTCGATGGAACCGTCCGCGACATCCGGACCACGATCTTCGACTTGCACACCGATGAGGCCGACGCCGGCACGAGCCTGCGCCGCCGGCTGCTGGACATCGTGACCGAGACCGCCGGCAACGACTTCTCCCCCACCGTGCGCATGTCCGGTGCGGTGGACAACCTGATCACCGGGGACCTGGCCGCCGACGTCGAAGCGGTGACCCGCGAGGCGGTCAGCAACGCAGTCCGGCACTCCGGCGGCCGACACATCACAGTGACCCTCGACGTCTCCGACCAGGTGGTGGTCGAAGTCCTCGACGACGGCCGGGGCATCGACCCGCAGGCCGCGCGGAGCGGGCTCCGCAACCTCACCGATCGCGCCGGCCGGCGTGGTGGCGGTCTCACTGTCGGCGCGCTCCCTGAGGGCGGCACGCGGCTCCGGTGGTGGGCCCCCCTCGGTTGAGAAAACGCCGGCCGCCGACTCCCGCCCGGCGGGGGCGCGCCCGGTGCCAGCAACACGGCATTCCCTTCGCGGCGACCGCCGGGGATGCCGACGCGGCCAGCTCCCGACAGACCTCGTCTGCAGAGGCGACATCGCCCGCGTTCAGTTCGACCTCCGCCTCTGCAACGGAGTTCCTCTGCGAGCCACCGTCGAGAGTGACGTGCCGGGCGACCTCCGTGGCCCGGCCGGGGCACGAGCTTCAGGTGCGCCCGAAGAGCAAGGCGCACACGTCGTCGCGGCGCGGGCCGAAGCTGAGGCAGGAGGTGAGCAAGAACTCGACCGCATCGTCCGGGGAAGCCTCCTCCGGTAGCGCTGCGAAAGCCGACCGCAATCGCTCGATGCCCTGGTCGAGGTCCGCCCCCCGGTGCTCGACGAGACCGTCCGTGAATAGCAGCAGACGGCTGCCGACGGCCATGGTGCCGGTGCTGGTGGCGTACGTGGTGTGGTCACAAACGCCGAGCATCATGCCGCCGGTCGACACGGCGGCACGGACCGCTCCGCCGGCCGCGCGTATCAGCGGAGCCGGATGTCCGGCTGCGGCGCATTCAATCGCTCCGCTGGCTTCATATAGGTAGACCACGGTGGCCGTCGCATACGCCGAGAAGGAGGGGTCTCCCACCACTCGGTTGAGCCGTGCGAGTACCTCGCCCGGGCCGTAGCCGTCGCAGATGTACGCCCGCATGGCACCACTGGCCCGCGCCATGGCCCCTACCGCGAAGAGACCGTGACCGGTCACGTCACCGACCGCGAGGGCGAGCCGCCCGTCAGGGGTGTGCAACACGTCGAACCAGTCGCCCCCGAGATCGACCGCCGTTCCCGCACCGGAGTACCTGGCACACACGCGGGTCCGGACGTCGCTCGGAACATCCGGCAGGAGACTGTGCTGCAGATCGACCAGGGCGGTCCGCTGACGGTCGACCGTCGCCTGCAGCCGGTCCCGGAGCGCCCGGGCCTCGGTCACGTGGCGCGCGACAACGGCCATGCCGGGCGAACTGCCGCCGCCCGCGTGCACGGAGGGGAAGCTCTCCAGCCGACCGCCCTCGCGGTCGGGCCGGGCGAAACTCCAGCCGCTGAGCTCGATGTCACCGATCGCCTGGCCCATCCGGAGAAGCTTCCGCAGCAGCGGCTCAGCGACGCTATGCCCACTCACCGCGAGTCCGACCACCACGGCCACCCAGCCAGTCGGCCGGCGTCCGGACGCAACGAGTGCCATGACGACCGGCCTTCGTTCACCCGTCGGCCGCAGCACGTCGGCGAGCACGATCGCGCCGAGCGTCTGCACGTCGCGCAGGGCATGGAACACTCGCTCGAGCTGGTCCGGCGGCATGATGTCGCGCCAGGCGAGCCCTTTGGCCAGACGCTCGGCTTTCACCCCCAGGATCCGCAGCATCTCCCCGTTCGCCCCGGTCAAATGGTCGCTGTCTCCGGATGCGACGCCCACGACCTCACTGGCGGCGAGATCGCCGAGCCAAGACTCGAAATCCGGACGGTCCACCGCGGCTCCCACGAGCATGATCATGGTGGTTCCCGACGCGGCTCCGCTCGGGGACCATGGACCCGAAAAGAAGAGCCGAAGTCACTGGCGGAGTGCACTGGTGCGGAGTGAACTCGTGTGAGCGGCTCGCTCTCCTACGCCACGGCACTCGAGCAGTTTCCTGCCGTCTGCCGCTGGGTCTTCGGGTCGGCCACCGACCACCGCGAGCGCGGCATGCTGGGAGTGCGCGACCAGCTCAGACGCAGCGGGCTCTGCGGTGGCGTAGACGTCCACTCGGAATTGCCCGCGTCTCCTGCCTGGTGGGCATCGGGACTGCCTGCGGCCTCCGCGCTGCGGCGACGCCCAGCAGCACGGGCGGCGAGCCGCCGACCGACGCCTCTGGGCCTGTCCAGTAGGGATCGGCAGGAAGCCCCGGTGTCACCTTGACCTCCGCACCGAGTCCGACCGCCGCAATCAACGCGTAGCGGAGAGCGGCCCGCCCCCTCGAGATGGGACCACCCGCACTCACGGTGAGCCACTCGGTCCAGTTCACCGTCCATGGGGAGGGGGACGTGATGATTTTGGTGCCGCTCGGCAGAGGCCGCCGTTCGCGGTCGTCAATTCAACCTGACATCCGAAGCGGCCGGAACGTGACGGTGGTGGCTTCTCGCGCGTGCTGTCGGTTGCTCTCTGCGGTGACTGCGCTGTTAAGTGGCGTCCACGGGACGACGCTCCGCCTCGACGGTCGGGTCGAGAGAGCGACCCTCGCCGGATACGCGCGCTCGTAGCCGGCGAGGAGCCGCCTCTCAGTGCGACGGCTGGGACGGGCCTCGCGAAGGGCGCAGCTCCGTCGCGAGGACCGCCGCCTGGGTGCGGCGCTCCAGCCCGAGCTTGGCCAGGAGGTGCGACACGTAGTTCTTCACCGTCTTCTCGGCGAGGAACATGCGCTCGCCGATCTGGCGGTTGGTCAGGCCCTCCCCGATCAGCTCGAGCACGGTCCGCTCCTGGTCGCTGAGCTTGGCCAGGGGGCCCGAGGGCTCGGCCGCCCTCCGCATGCGCTCGAGGACCGCAGTGGTGGCGGTCGGGTCCAGGAGCGAGCCACCGGCCGCGACGGTCCGTACGCCGTTGACGAGGTCCTGACCGAGGATCTGCTTGAGCAGGTAGCCGGATGCGCCGGCCATGATGGCCTCGAACAGCGCCTCGTCGTCGCTGTAGCTGGTCAGCATGATGACCTTGAGCTCCGGCATGGCGGAGCGCACTTCGCGGCAGACCGACACCCCGTCACCGTCGGGCAGGCGGACGTCCAGGATGGCGACGTCCGGCCGGAGCGCGGGGATGCGCGCGACCGCCTCCTTGGCGTTCTTCGCCTCGCCGACCACGGTGATGTCCGGGTCCGTCTCGAGGAGATCGGCGACGCCCCGCCGGACGATCTCGTGGTCGTCCAGGAGGAAGACGCGGATGGCCTTCTCCTCCTCGGGGCCGTCCTCGACCGTGCTCACCGATGCCGCTCCGTCCCGGCCGCGCTCGCGCGGCCTCCGACCACCGGCATGCCCGGTGGCGTCCGTGCCCGAGGCTAGGCCAACGCCGGCGGCTCGTGCTCAGAGTCGAAGGTCCCGTCCTCGATGTCCTCCGCTGCGACCTCCGTCTCGGGCAGCGGGGGCCTCCGCCCCTCGCAGCGGGACTGTTCCCACCCCCACGGTGAGTGCATGGCAGACCCCCGCAGACGCGTTCTCGTCGCGTACGCAACGGCGCGCGGTTCCACCCGAGATGTCGCCGAGCGCATCGGGAACAAGCTCTCGGCCGTCGCCGATGTCGACGTACGCGCCGCCGGCACGGACCTGAACCCCGAGCTGGACCGGTTCGACGCCTTCGTCATCGGCAGTGCGGTGCACGACATGGCCTGGCTCCCACCCGGCCGCCGGCTGGTCGCCGACCTCGCCCCGGCGCTGCGGGATCGTCCGGTCTGGCTCTTCACCGTGGCCGGCATCGACCCACGCGGCCGTACGCGGACCTATATGGCCCGGCAGGAGACGGCCCGCGTCGCCCGGGGACTCCCCGACGAGCTCCGTCCACAGGACCACCGCCTGTTCGGTGGTGTCGTGCGCATGGAGGGCGTGCCTCTGTGGGGCCGGTTGTTCTACCTCCTCGTGCGCCAGCGACCCGGTGACCACCGCGACTGGGCCGCCATCGAGGCGTGGGCCGACGAGATCGCACGGTCACTCAGGTCATCGACCAGCGGAGGGGGAGCCCGGTGAACGAGCGCACCGCACGCTGGCTCGCGCCAGCGACCGCTGTGCTGTCCGCCGGCGTGGTCCTGGTCGTGCTGCTCGGGCCGCTGGTCTTCGGGACCATCGACCACGGGGTGTCGGAGTCCCTTGGGCACCGGCTCCAAGGGTCCGACGCCGTCGCGCTGGTCATAACTGCCCCGCTGCTCATCCTCGCCGCCGGACTGATCCGGGGCCGGCGGTGCACCGGCCCGCTCCTGTCCCTCGGGGCGGCGCTGGCGACGTGGTACTCCGTAGCTGGCCTGGTCCTGGGCTCCGACCGGTCCCTTCGGGCGGGCAACGCCGAAGCCTTCTTCCCACTGTTCCTCGGGATCCTGCTGCTCGCCACCGCCGTGGCGGTCGGCTCCTGGCGGGCGCTGCCCGGCGGATTCGTGGATCTGGGAGAAGCCGGCGGCAAGTGGGTCGGACCCGTGTTCCTGGGCGTCGTCGCGTTTCTCGTCGTCAGCCGGTACGTGCCCGACTGGGTGGCGGTGGTGCGCGGCACGCCGTCGACCGGATACCTGCAGGGGCCGGAACATTGGTGGACGGTCACGGTCCAGGATCTCGCGCTGCTGCTCCCCGCCGTGGCGACCGCGGGAGCCGGCCTCGTGCGAGGGGCCCGCTGGGCCGCGATGGCTGCCTTCGCCACCGCTGGGTGGCTCGGGCTCATCGGCGCCGCCGCCAGTGGGATGGCCTGGTCGGCAGCAGCGCACGGGGATCCCGGCGCCTCAGCGGGCAGCGCATGGGCGATGACCGGTATCGGCGCTCTGACGGCGCTGCCCGCAGTCCTCTGCTGGGCCACCCTTCTGCGGACCGAGCGCCGCTACCGGTCGCTGACCCAGGACGACCGGGTCGACCATCTGTCGGAGGACGAGGCGCTGCGTCCCGCCCGATCCAGCTCGATCTCCACACCGGCCCCTCCGACCGGTCGTCGGCCGGTGGACGACACCGTCGACCTCCTGGACGCGCCCCGGAGTTGAGGTCCGCACCGTGTCCCCCGTACCGGGCGGGCAGGTCAGGGCACGCGCTGATCGGGTGGATGGCCGTGGTCGACGGCGTAAGCGCGCAGAACGGCGTCCACCGGCCCGCCGGTGTGCAGGAAGTCCTGGTCGAGCAGCGCGCACAGGTCGGCGAGCGCGCTGCCGAGCAGGCCCACGGCCGTCCTCGTCGCCAGGTCCTGCGAGCGGCTCCCCTCGTCGGCGAGGTGGGCCACCACGTCCAGACCCGCAGCCAGCGACACCTCGGGCCGGCCGTCGGCGACGTAGTACGTCTCGGCGTGCTGCACCAGGTCGACGCGGACGCGCACCAGCTCCACGGCCAGGTCCTCCAGGAGCCGGATGCGGGCGTCCCGGTCGACGGGCTCGGCGCACGCTCGGGTCACGGAACCCCGCAGCAACGACAGCCGCGCCGCGAGCACCCGACGGCGGCTCAGCACGGGGTACACCTGGAGGACCCAGGTAACGGCGGCCGTGAGCAGGGCGAAACCCGCGAGCGCCTCCAGCGGGACGGCCACGCGCAGCCACCCCGCGTCCGGGACCACATCGCCGAAGCCGAGCGTGCTCAGGGTGACCAGCGACAGGTAGAGCGCGTCCGGCAGCCCGTTGCCGGGGATGGGTTGGGCACCGGACCCGAAGGTGAAGCCCTCTGGCATGTGCGGCAGGTACACGAGGGTCCAGCCGGCGACGACGAGTACCACCCAGCTGCCGACCACCGAGAACATCGCCGCGGATCCGGTCAGCTCGATGGTCCGCGGCCTGCGCCCGGAACGGCGGCGGACCGGCGCCGTCAGCCGCCAGACGCCCGCCATCAGCCACTGACTGAGGCCACCCCGCGCACTCGGGTGCCACAGCCGGTCGAAGACGTCGCGGAGCACCAGCAGGACCAGGGCGGCTCCGGCGGCGGTCGTCAACCACGCCCCCACGTTCAGCGCCGGCCCCTGGCGGGCGCGCCGTCCGCATGGCACCGACCCGGCATGACGGACGGGAGCCTGTCGACGTCGCCCCGGCCCGCGGGGAGCGTCTTCACAGGTAGGCCCGCTGGTCCACACCCCAGGGCAGATCCGTCGCCAGGAGGCGACGGCCGGTCACCGTCTGCGGCCAAAGCCGCAGCCACGTACCGTGCTCGCCCGGCGCCCACGGCCGGACGTCTACCGCGTGCGTACGCCGGATGACCTCCACCCGGTCGTCCGCCCCCACCTCCTCCGCCACGCCGAGGAGCAGGACGCTCCACCCGCTGCGCGTCCTGCGGTCGATGTCGTCGACCTGGAAGCTGACGCGGGCATGCTGTGCTGCCGCGAGCGTGCTGCCCGGGTGCGTCCGGATGACCAGTGTCGTGCCGTCCATCCCGTAGTTGACCGGCATGATCAGGGGGCCGTGCGGTGACACCACGCCGATCCGGCCGAACTCGTGGCCCTCCAGCAGGCGGTAGCACTCATCGACCGGGATCACCTCGAGGGAACCGGTGTCGTCGCCCATGGTGCGATCCTGCCCACCCGCGGGCCGGTGCGCTCCCGACCTTCGTACGTCCGCCGCGGGACCTAGGTCCGGTGGAGCGGATGCGGGTGGTCGTCCACGGTTGCCTGGGTGCGGTGCGTCAGTCCTGCCGCGGGAGGACCCGCGCGCGGACGTCGAGGGCGAGGCAGCTGTCGGCATCCACCCGGAGCGGGTTGGCCTCCGCCTCGGTGAGCTCCGGCAGCACGTCGGCCAGCCACCCGAACCGGCGGAGGCAGTCGGCCGCACCAGAGCGGTTCAGGCGGAGGCCATGCGCAGTGCCGAACAGACCCGTGGCGGCCAGGGCGTCGTCGGCTTTGATCGCCGACAGCGGTGCCAGGCGGTGCACCCGGTGCCCGAGTGCGTCGGCCGCGCGGCCGCCCGGACCCACCGCGACCACGGCGCCGGCCGACGCGTCCCGCACCGCACCGACCAGGAGCTCGTCAGCGGGCGGCACGACGGGCTGCACGATCGCGCCCTCACAGTCCGGCCCCGCCCGCCGCATCCACCCGGCGACGATCGAGGCCGCCTCTCCAGGGGCGCTCACGGGAAGCCGCAGCAACCCGGCGTCCGCCTTGTGCACGACACCGCGGACCACCCCCTTGACGGCCACGGGACCACCGGCGCGGACGGCCTCCGAAGCTGCCTCCTCCGGAGTCCGCACCCAGACCGTCGAGACCAGCGGGATGCCTGCGGCCGCGCACAGCCGACGCACCTCGTCGGGGCGCAACCAGTCGCCGCCGGGCTCGCGCTCCAGCACCGTGGCGACCACGTCCCGGGCGGCCCGCACGTCGACGCCGTCAGGGGCCGTCGGCTCCTCCGGTCGGCGGTCGGGAAGGTCCCGTCGGCCCGCCGCGGCCGCGAGCGCCCGGGCGGCGGTCGTCGGGTCCGCCAGCGACACGAGGAACCGGTCGCCGGGCAGGTCCAGCCGCTCCAGCACCGTGCTGCGCCCGAGCCGGACGTCGAGGACGGGCGCTCCCCGATCCCCGGCGGCCGCACCGGTCACGACCCCCGGACCGGGATCACCCACGCCGGTGGGCAGCGTCGCGGTGATGACGGCGGCGACCGCCGGATGGTCCCGCAGGCAGGCCAGGGCGCCGGCGAACGCCTCGGGGGACACGGCAGCCCCGGTGTCCACGGGGTTGCCCGCCGCGGCCAGCGGAGGCAGCAGCGCGCCGAGACGCTCCCGCAGGTCCGCCGGCAGCGGGTCCACGGCCAGACCCGCCGCGGTGCAGGCGTCGGCCACCAGCACCCCCACCCCACCGGCGTTGGTGAGCACGGCCACCGTCCCGGCGCGCGGCAGTGGCTGCCCGCGCAGCAGTGCCGCAGCCGCGGCGAGGGAGGACACGTCGGGCACGGTCTGCACGCCCGCGGCCCGGGCGACAGCCTCGCGCACGACCGCGGGGGTGGCGGCGCGCGCGCTGTGCGAGCCGGCCGCCCTGGCGCCGGCTCCCGAAGTTCCCGCTGCCACGGCGAGGACCGGGACACGGCGGGTGAGGTGCTCCGCCGTCCGCACCAGGCCCCGGAGGTCCTGCTCCGACTCGAGGTAGAGGAGGACCAGCTCGGTGGCTGGGTCGTCGTCGAACCAGGCCAGGAGGTCGCGCGCCCCCACGTCGTAGGCGTCCCCGATCGCCACTCCCGTGGAGAGTCCGAGGCCCAGGGCCGGCCAGGAGGACAGCGCTGCGATGGCGATGCCACCGGACTGCGCCACCAGCCCGATGTCGCCGGGCGGCGGGACCTGCCCGGCGAAGGACGCCATCAGTGATGCCGCCGGCCCAGGGACGGCCACGCCGAGGCTGTTGGGACCGATCACCCGCATGCCGTAGCGGTCGCCGAGGGCGCGCAGCCGCTCGCGGGCGCCGGGCACCGCACCCAGTCCCCCGCTGAGCACGAGCACGCCGCCGACCCCGGCGGCCCCGCACGCGGCCACCACGTCGGGTACGGCAGGCGCCGGGACGCACACCACGGCCAGGTCCACCGGTGCCGGCACCGCGCTGATGTCGGGAAGGCACGGGAACCCTTCGGCCACGGATGTCGCAGGGTTGACGGCGTGCACCGGACCTGGGAAGCCGCCCTCGCGCAGACTGCGAAGAACGGCACGGCCGACGGAGTCCTCCCCCCGTCCTGCGTCGACCACGGCCACCGACCGTGGACGCAGCAGCGGCCGCAGGCCGGCGACCGCAGCGGTCCGGTAGCGCTGCTCGACGGCGTCCAGGTATCGCCGTGCCGGGTGCAGGGCGACCTCGACCCGCACGGCGGTCCCCTCACGACGTCTCTCCACGGGCATGCCGAGATCGGTGAGGACCTGCAGCATCGGCCCGTTCTCGGCGAAGATGTCGGCGCTCAGCTGGTCAATGCCCAACCGTCCCGCGATGATCGCGAGGTGCTCCAGCAGGAGGGTCGCGACACCCTCCTGCCGTGCCGCGGGATCGACGACGGCAGCGATCTCCGCTTCGCCGCCACCGATCGGCAGGAGTTGGACCATGCCCACCAGCCGCCCGCGGACGCGGGCCCCCAGGGTGTGGTCGCCGGAGTCCGCGGACAGCGTGCGTCGCACGTAGTGCTCGAGGTGCGCCGGGTGCAGGGTGGCGAAACGGAGGTATGTGTCCCGCTCGCCGAGCCGACGGTGCAGGTCCAGCACGTCGGCCACGTCCTCGTCGTCCAGCTCGACGAGCAGCGCCGGAGCGCCGCTCCGCAGCAGGACTCGCCCCGGCGGGTGGGTCCACGGCACGGGGACCAGGCTGCGGCGGCCGCGGTCGGGATGATCAGGGCCGAAGGACCCGAAGACGCCGGTCCAAGGACGGGCCCCGGCCTCTGGCGTTCCTGCGCATCCTTGCCCCATGAGCCGACGTCGCTGGACAGACCTCACTCCTGGCCGCCGGGGGGCCGTTCTGGCCCTCGGCGCCGTGCAGCTCTCCTTGGCGGTCAGCGCATGGGCCGACCTCGCCACCCGACCTGCCGCGGAGATCAACGGCCGGAAGCCCGTGTGGGCGGCGATCATCGCCCTGAACTTCCTGGGGCCGCTCGCCTGGTTCCGCTGGGGTCGGAGGCCACCGCGGCGGTGATGGTGGTGCCGGCGTCACCGGTGAGCACGGCCGCGACGTCGCCGAGCGAACCGATGGCGGCGGTCCCACCCGTCTCCAGGACGAACCGGCAGCAGGCCTCGACCTTGGGTCCCATGGACCCGGCCGGCAGCGGCAGGCTGCCGGCCGCGGGTGCGGTGAGGTGCCGCAGCTCGCGGGCGCGCGGGGTGCCGAAGTCCTGCATCACCGCGGGGACGTCGGTCAGCAGCAGCAGCCGGTCGGCGCCCAGCCGTGCGGCGAGCAGCGCTGCCGTCATGTCCTTGTCGACGACGGCCTCGACGCCCCGCGTGCCGCCGTCGCCGGCGGCCACGACCGGCACCCCTCCCCCACCGCCGCAGACGACCACGGCGCCCCCGTCCACCAGGGCCCGGAGGCAGTTTTCCTCCACGATGCGGAGGGGCTGCGGCGAGGGGACCACGCGGCGCCAGTGGTCCCCGTCGGGCGCTGTTTGCCAGCCGTGGGCGGCGGCGAGAGAGGCCGCGGTGCCCTCGTCGTAGGACTCGCCGATGAACTTGGTCGGGGCAACGAAGGCAGGATCCGCGGCGTCGACGACCGTCTGCGTCACCACCGCCATGACGGGCCGGGCCAGACCGGCGTTGGCCAGTTCCTGCGCCAGCCAGTAGCCGATCATCCCCTGCGTGGCGGCGCCGAGCGCATCCAGGGGGTACGGGTGGTGCAGTGACGGATCGCGGATGGACTCCAGCGCCAGCACACCAACCTGTGGCCCGTTCCCATGACTCACGACGAGTTCGTGCGCGGCGGCCAGCGGGGCGAGCACCGCGGCAGCGCGGCGCACGTGACGCCGCTGAACCGCCTCGTCCGGGGCTTCTCCGCGCTCCAGCAGTGCGTTGCCGCCCAGGGCGA
>Ga0210040_10005562_pt1 | contig 16018 bp, 12 predicted proteins | sample CryGeyCG12114_NA_FD_185462 | JGI IMG/M metagenome (GOLD analysis project Ga0210040, IMG submission 185462) | Groundwater microbial communities from aquifer - Crystal Geyser CG19_WC_8/21/14_NA (SPAdes) (version 2) | ecosystem: Environmental > Aquatic > Deep subsurface > Groundwater | place: USA... | reverse complement strand
CACATGGAAGTCGGTCAACCTCAAACTCAATTTTCCTTTCAGCTCCTTTTGTATCGTTGAACGCGACTGTAATATTTGCACTAGATTGTAAATCTTTGCATAGTGTTTCCTTTTAGTTAGTTAGTATATTACTATACAGCTGGAAGGGACCTTTTGTATTTGGAAAGCCAAAGGAACAATAAACCCAGCTGGCTATACATAGTTTACAAGTCCAAAGTCCTTTCGGTATTCGGCACAAACTACATTCATATGAACTTACAAAAGCCATTAAAATTCCTTTTAAATTTGCGTCACCAGTTGAATATCAAATCAATATAGGAAAAGAAAAAAATCCTACCTTGTGTTTTAACCAGTAGATTTTTTACCTCCCAGACGCCAAGTGAGCAACTTGAAAATAATTGGATGTCACCCCGAGGATCAAATCAAACGAATGTGTGTGTGTATTGAATCGTAAGACCTTTGCTTTTTCATATATTACTGATGAACTGGGTAAAATTCACAAGACATCAACTTTTCAAGTGATTGCATCGAGGTAACATTATTTCAGCACCAACGAACATTTTTCTGTAGGACGAGTTTTTTGAAGAATCTCCGTGTGTACTTCCATAATCACCTATGTTCATAAAACAGTTTTTAAGCTCATGATGATACAGGTAGCATGCATCTTGTCAGTCAGGGTATAATTAGTTAGTAGGCTCAGTCACTTACTCAGACTAAACTAAAGTATACTGATGAACTGAAAACTTTTCACAGGTTTGTTAAATGGGTCGGTTTATTCCATCAAGTTAAAATACTTTAACGCACGCATCCGTGAACAAGCTTTTGTATACGAAAGTTAGTCACCTCATCTAAAAAAGTTTTTGATGAACATATTTTCAGTTTAGGAATGAGGAGCCTGTTTTTCATCAACTCGAGATGCTCTCATATTTGATAATGCTTCAGTTGTTAAAATAAGTTTTGGGTGAAATTTCGATCATATTATACAGGTATTGAGAGCGGTTGAATGTTTACGGGGGAATGAATAAGAATTTCAATTAATGGTCCACATTTAGATATTGTTAAAGCCCTCACACACAGAGAACAGCCCCAATAATTAATTTTACAGTACGTTAAAAAAATCGTGTGGCATGAATAGTTAAAAATTTGCTCGTAGTTGTGTATCCTGCGTTGAAATAATGAGACTAGGGACATCTATCGTACGAATCCCTCACATTTTTGAACTGGGGTTGCTATAGCTGGAATTACTGAAGTAAATTGGTTTCCAGTTTTCACTCGAAAACTTTTCAGACTGACAGCTTTCACTTTTCTCATTAGTTTTTTCATTCTATGTAAGGCTTTATTTGTTGACAATGCTCAACGAATAGACTAATGCACTTTAAAGGCAAAATTTCAAAACGTTAATGATGCTGCAGTAAGGGATATTTAAAATCATTGAAGACCTGCTCATCTATCAGATTGAGTTTGCGTTTTTTTGCTCATACAAATGTTAGATAAAATTATACTAGCGGAAATGATGTAAATTAGACCTGTGCTAAATTATCGAGAGATTGTTTAAACATAGAGTGCTGCAAAGGGATAAGTAGAAGCAAATTTCTGCTAAATGAGAACGATGAGCTAACTTAGATTCAGTCGAAAGATTTTGTGCTACATTAACCTGAAAAAACACAACACATGGTTTTGTATATGATAAGTTTAAATAAATTTACAGTCAATAGTTGCGACAGCGGGCTGTCTACAAATGACCTAAAAAATTATAAGAAGTTTTCAGGTTAAATCATCTCCAATAAGCAGTTATCAAAACTGCTGAACATCGCGAAATCGTATTTTGTCACATTAGGTGAACCTCCTTCAGTGAGCTTATGCGACTATTATAATGTGTCGCATATTTCTGTTTAAATCGCTAATATAGCCTATATGATAATGACAAGATCTCTATATAGCGATCCACTATCTCCTACAAGGTCATAAAATAATCTACTGTCCAAACGATTTTTTTTAATCTGAAAAAATGAGCACAGGAGACATTGTCCTATGAGCTCATTTTTTTTTTCATTTTGCTTGACCCCTAGAATATTTTGTGACTTTGTGGGGAGAGGTGGATAGCTATAGAGACTTTGGATAATGAATTAAAATTTGAGCAAGTTAAGGGTTCAAAAACGCACATGTGATCATAAAATGTTAATAAATAACTTTAAGCTAATGTGAGCTGAATTTGTACATAAGATATATTTGTAAGGGTTTAGCTTTGTACTGTTTAACATGACTAACATTAGCTAGAGATGTTTTTATTCCAAATTAAAAAAATAAAGGGGCAATATACGAGAACAGAATAGGCATTGTTCTCGTAAGTCGAATGAATTATGTATCGTAACTATGATTAAAATAATAGAATACAGATGAGTACCTCTAAACGTGGTACTAAACTTTCTATTCCTATATCGAAGGATGAGCTGTAAAGGATTATTTAATGTAAAAACTGGTTCACATAGAATTTTTCATCGAAGAATTAAATATGGTAATATAGTGATATTTATTATTACACAAATCTTGAAAATGGTGCTTTTATACGATATGTTAGACTCTCGCAAGAATACTGGGTAAGTAAGTACTAAGAATCTATAAATCACGTCAACGGCATAAGATCGACCACTTATTCAAAGCTGACACAAACTGTACAGTGAGTCAAATAAACTAATGTAAGGCAAGGTAAAATGATAAATCGCCAATGCATGTACTAACTATAACTAAATACTAACATGTATGTGTAAGCTAAAAATGCATTTTTATATCCGGGTTAAATAACTTACATCTAGCTTTACGATGATAATTTATTCTGCGAACATAATGATAATCTAGCACAATATAAATTGTATCGAATTGTATAATAGATGAGTCGCAGATGGCGATCAAGTTATAAAGCTCTAACTATAAGTTTAGCATAAGGATCATTCTTGTACACGTGAAAAAGAGTTCGCGCACATGCGACACTTCACAACATGTCTTTAATAAAGGAGCTTCTTAACACTGAATGCAAATGTTATTTACTTCTACAGTGTAATCCACTATATAGCATTACATTATTGATTGTAGCCATCCAAGCAAAAAAAAACACTCCGTAAGTGCATAAAAAATTGAGTGTATTCATAAATTATTATTCTTGAGTCCAGGTCCAGAAACAAGATCTAGAAGTTTACCATCAAAGCTTGTTCAATAAGTGGCAAAATTGACTAATTGCATCATGACAATGAGATACATGAAGAAGACATTTTTGCATAGGACGCTTCTTTGTTGAAATGAACAGCCAAAAGAGAAAGTGGAGAAAGTGCACTCTATTGTAATTTACCCGCGCATTTTAAATGGGCGTAACTACCTGCAATAGAGTCAGCGTATTGGCGAAAAATGCGACTCACATGGGACGACTTGTTCCAAAGAGCGGCTTCAGAAATCAGGGTTCCTCCCCATTAAATTCCCCAATTGTCCACAAGGGGGGTAAGTGTCGAATTAAAAAAGGAAAGGACGTGTTCGCTGATGATCAGAGATAACTTAAAAAGATAACCTTCAAAATCTCACGTTTACGCCATTTTAAGTTTTTACGATTGGTGACGGTGTCTGTGTTTGTGACTAGGTTTGGTTGAATATTGAATGTAAGTTTTTTCTGATTTCAGATCTTATCGTTGTCTTCAATAAATATAGTATGTTTCGATTTGACAGACAGACCTAATCTCGTTTCAATGTTTTTTTGGGTGATGATTCGAAGTGGGACAAGTTTTAAAAATACGATGTTTGTTTGTTCTTGTTTTTGTTTACTAACTACGGCAACGTTCAGTAACGACGATAGTGAGTGGTTAATTCACATTTCCGCACCATTTCACAGATTTAGTGATTTAAGTATAAATGTACCATTTATCGGGGATAGCCGAATAACATGGGGCAACTTTTTTTACTTTTAAATAAACTATAACTGTTTAACCCCTCGAAGATCGGAAGTACGTTAAATATTTTTCAATATTCAATGCAGATTGGAATTGAAAGTTTCCTAAATTAATAATTTGCATTTTGCAATGTTTGTTTCTATGGGAACACTTCGTAACTGGCACACGGATTTTAACTTCAGCCCAATCATTTTATTTTATGATGTAAATAATGAAGTTTTAGCCGTTTTTGGTTTGCGTTGCTAACGTTACTTGTTTACAAGAATAATTTACTAAAGTAAACCTACAATGTATAATTTAAGAAAACTATTCGTAGTTGCACTTTGTAATTTGATTTTTTAAAGTTGTTTCTGATGTGGAATTCATTATTTGAAAAAAGTTTGAGCGATTTAAAATTGCTTTAACTGCTTATTTCAGGTTTTGACGTTGAATTCAAATTCGGTCGGCTGTGGAACCAGAAAAAAAACTTTTGACGTGGTATAAACAACCACATGCATGGATACCGAACTACGGGTATGAAACAAAATAAATAATTTAAAATTGTAGTGGATGTTGGAAGTGAAGTAACGGTACTGGCTAAAATTAAATTGTTAGTAACAAATGTTGCCCAAGCAACTCTAACGAACACGATTGTTTTGGATGTTTGTCGTTATAAACATCAGGCTTAAAATTTCGATATAGCCATGGCAACGTCGACAAAACTACTAATCACTTAAGCGAGTTCTAAACTGCTTATTTTCAGAATATGGTTATGACCTTTAGGGTCACTGAGCTTCAAATTCTACTCGGTTTTGTTGGACAAAACAAAAGTGGAAGAAAGAACGAACTACAAGCACGGGCTTTGGAACTTGTAAGACGGAAGTCATCACCCATAGCCATGAAAATTAAAGAGTTATACCGAACTGTCCAGTAAGTTAAGAGAACTGTCCTTGCTTACTTAAGTTTGTTTGTTGTTCCAAGTCTGGACAGTGATGCTATGACATAAGCTGCTGGCTTGATTTTTTATTCTAGTTCAGGGAATGAAATGCCATGGACCAAAGATTTTTGTTCATAAATACTAATTTAAACTCATTGAAGCTTAATAATTAATGTATAATTATTTCTGTTTACTCAGAGCTTGCAACATGGCCCAAGGAGCTACTCTTGGCTCTAATGGTATGACACGCTTTAGTATTTTTAGGTATTATTAATTTTTTTGTCTGTGGCATTTTCTAACAGTTACAACCATTTTGATTTTAGCGGCGTCTGTGTATAACGCAGCCGGTGATAAAGCTCTTCAGGTATGAATTTATAAGTGCTGCCGAGTATACATGAATGGTCCTGCAAAATAAGTGCCTTCCAATTTTCTACAAAACAAAATCTGAAAAATTCTAAAACAAAAGTAGTGAAAACTTAGTACGAAATTTTTTGCTGTCAAAGAAAATTCTGGAGGAAAACTGGAGGCACTTTTTTGCCAGTCCATTGATATACGAATGTAAAAAGTTTTTTTGCGATAGTTTTTTCCAGTCATTACATAACGTCATAAAATTTTCGTTTTTTGAATTCCACAGGGCAGGAATCATCCTTTCGGCTTCACAAACATTCAGTATCATAACTCTACATCAGTCCCTATTTGTCCTGATGTTCAACCAAAAAGATTGCCATTTTATGACATTCTCAGCGAGCTGATCAAACCATCGTCTTTATGTATGAAATTCTTGAGAATTTATTGGTCTTCATGACTAAGAGTTCGTTTTACACTTCTTGCTGGTGCTGGACTTTTTTTTCACGTTTGTCGTAAAATTAAATAAAATAGAATCAAATTATTCTGTTCAAGAGTTACAGCACATGTAGTTGAAGTGTGAAACCTAAAGCATAGTTTGTGGTATTTAACGGGAAAAATCTATCACAGTGAACAAGCAAAGCCAAGGACTAAATTGTGCGGGACGGATTCAAGAAGCTTCTTTTACATTTTGTTTGACTCCTCAACAAGCCGCAGATATAGCCAGTTCTAAAGAGCTTATAACTAACAACAATGGGGAGCAAAAGGTTCTATATACACATCAGGTAATTTTCTTTATAAAAATACGATAGATTAGATCAAAATTCTAATACTGCCTATACTGCTATCTGTTAATTCATACTATTGAATCGCTTGCTTTCTAAATGGCTACAGGTGCAGTTGAGATTTTGTCGCCTTGATAGTTCAAGCGATCAGGATGACAATTTTCCTAGTTCAATATGTGTAAAAGTGAATGGAAAGACTGTACAACTACCTAACCTTATTCCAAGCAACCGACCTGGTGTGGATCCCAAACGACCATCTCGTCCCCTAAATGTTACTAACTACGTGAAAATTAGCCCTTTATGTACAAATACAGTTCATGTGACATGGATGCCAGATAGTTCAAACACGAGCCATGTGCTAGCGCTCTACTTGGTCAAAAAAGTAACATCAGCTGAACTTTTGACGAGAATAAAAAATAAAGGAGCTAAACCAGCCGATTACACTAGAGGAATGAGTAAGTGTATCTTTAGTAAAACTACTCGCCCTGATTAATTACTGATGTTAAATCATGTTGACATATTTTTAGTAAAAGAAATTTGCGGGAAAGATGACGGAGATTGCATGATTGCTACTGCGGCCCTGAAGGTTTCCATCGCATGCCCTCTAGGAAAATGCAGAATGACATTACCTTGCCGATCTTCAGCTTGTATACACTTGCAGTGCTTTGATGCCCAATTATTTTTACAAATGAATGAAAGAAAACCAACATGGATGTGTCCGGTTTGTGATAAGCCACTATTGTTCGAAAGCTTAAGTATTGATGGGTACGTTTTCGTATGTAACTATACTCTTTGGTCTTTCAGAATTAGTTTATCACTTTGCTCACTTGCTGTTCTGTTTGTATTCCTCACTTTCATGTTTGGTTTTGTTTCCTTAGGTATTTTCAGGATGTTTTAAATCAGCTCTCTAGTAGTGCTGGTCTAGAAATTGAAGTTTATCCAGATGGTTCTTGGGCTCCGTTCAGCCTTATTAAAAAAGAAAAGACTGAAAGTCCTCCAGCTAAGGTAAATTTTTTTACTAATTGAAATTGACTACGTTGAAAATATAGTTTACTTATGTAGAGATTATACCATGATTATGATGTAATAATGATTTAAATTTTTATTAATTATAGCGTCTCCGAATGATTGAACCAAAAAATAAAATGGTAGATTCAACTATATGTCTTGACGATGACGAGGAAATGGTCGAAGAGCTTCCCAATCCTCTTTCTAAATATTCTTGCGACAAACGGGACAAAGAAGAGAAGAAAGGAGAGCCCATTTGTGTAGATCTCACATTATCAGAATCTGAGGAGGAACCAGAGCCCGAAGAGGAAGATGATGGCCCTATGCTTAGACCTCGTCGTCGAACAGCTAATTATGTTGTAGATGACGACTCTTCTAACTCCTCCAGTTAGCCTCTTTTTAGTACTCTCAAGTTGCTGGCTTCGTGATTTTGTTTAAGACCAGATGAGTTTTGTCACGAATGCAAATTGATTTTTTTCTTTCCAGGTATTACAAATGACGGGTCTCCAAATCCAAAACAATCACCTGAAACGGAGAGAAGTCCTGCATGCATTACTCTGGATAGTCCATCTCCGTCTCCTGAAGGAAGGAAGAATGGAGCTTCAACTGTTATGTCCAGCTGTAGTATAGGAGGGAATTTTCCTGTTTCAAGTGCAACCGCTTCTGTAACTAGTTTTTCGAATACCTTCAGTAGCTCATTAGCCAGTGGTTACCAAGATAGAAGTATGGCGGTGAGTTTTCAAGTTTAGCAGTTAGTGGAACAACAAAAACTGGTTAAAAGAAATTTTCAATTGTATTTTATGCGTGGTTATTTTATCTATAGTCTTCTCAAATGATGTTCCCCCGCCAATTTACGTCTAATGAGACTCCAAATATTGGTGCGCATTCAACCAGGTCAGCGGCAGCTAATGCGCAAATATCCAACTCATCAGTCCAAGCAAACCAAGATTTGTATTCAGGTTTACGCCCGGATGGTAATCCTCCTCCGTTTTATGATACTCCTAGTTTGTATACCGGAGGACCTAGTTACACATATGACAACTATAATCAATATGAGGCGAGAATGAACCAAAATCAGAATTCTATGATGTAAGTTTTTTCATATTGTTTTGGGTTTCGCTCTCGTGATTTGTTGTTTTTTATTCATTGATAATGATCTGGTCAATAATGTGTGATGGTTGATAAAAAATCCCAAAAAATGCTCATTGTATTTATTCTATGGTCATTGTATTTTATCAGGAATCAATCGGAATATTTTGATGGAGCACCAGATTTTTATCAACATTTTGGTCCAGGAAATTCCGACTGGCCTTAAGATTGAAAAACACGCTCGGCTGAGCTGAAATAACTGGACTTTTACTATACATTGTTTTTGGTAATTTTAAGTTCCGTCAATTTATGTTTATTTTCTATTTTTGAATTTTTCATAGACGTGTCATTGTTAATTAAATTATTCTGGCAAAGCCGCACATCTAGCTTTATTTATTCGAGCTCTGCAATTTTTTTTCTGGAAAAATGGATTTGCAGATGAACATTTTTGGTTATATCTAGATGTACAATAATTTTTGTCTAGGACTAGGACTAACCTTCAAATGAATACTCCCAAGTACGATTGAGGCTCGATTATGTTTGTTTATAAGTGTTAAATTAAGACGTCATTTTTTAAGTGGTTTAATAGTACTTACTGTACTGTTCAACCTTTATTTATTACTACTGCTTTACCGTTATTGAAACCCAAAAATAAATAATAAAAATAAACTGGAATGTGTGGCAGTATTTTGATGAAATGGAAATGCTACTTACTATTAATTTTGCTATTACTTTTGTGTAATCGATTACTATCTGTATACCAGTTTTAGTTTTTGTTGAAATTGCTTGCAATCTTGAATCTTCAACCAATTGAGTTTATGAAACAAATGCTCACACGCAAAGACTATAGTGCTAAGAATCAACCCTGTGATAAGTAGCAACATGGTACTAATAGCGCAACAAATGAATATTGGCTTTGGTTTAGAATTCATTTCGGACATTATCATGGGTAAGGATGAACGCTCCTCCTCAGACCGTGTCAGCGCTTTTTTCCATCCGCTTAGAAATCCAAAATGTAATTGTTCTTCAATCCATTGGGAGATGAGTCCAGTCTGTTTTCGTACGTTTGAGCAAATATAATGTAGATTTGAGAAGTAAGTGTACGCAGGTAAATGCAGGATTATTGATACATTGATTACAGCCTACCTCGAGGAGTTTGTTAATTTGATAATTCAAATCTATGAATCTTCCTTGTCTATTCCGAAATGTCCATATTCTTTGAACAGGCAAGAAATGATCATTGGACATCTGGGGAAAATTTGAAACCATAGCCAACATTACGACCATTTTAAGAAAATGCAACTACCGCATGTATTTGTGTAAAAACAGTGGTAGTGTACTTGCGCCAAAAATAGTCCGTCAACTGTAATATGAGACTGGAGAATTTTCGTGGACAAAATATTGTCCACTCCTGTGCATGCAAACCTTGGATCTGAAACCGCTCTCGCAACACAATCTTCTGGCTTGAACTCTTGCTTCAGCAATTTTTTCGTTAGTTCTCGGCTTTGCAGATGATGATAATGTTGAAGAACATCCACAGTCTGCAAAATAAATTGTTGATTATGTAAAATACTAACTAAAAGTATAGCTGATGCAATACAGCTGATTTAGGGAAAGTGGCATTACAAAATTGTATCTATTTGTTCCTAAGTCATAGCTTTCGCTATTCGCAAGATCATCCCATGTTGTAGGGACCTTTGTGATGGGTAGATAATACAGTATATTATAAAGCCGAGATGTGTATGCTGTTAAAATAACAAGAGAAAAAAGCTGCCATGAAATCATTATTGTGTTGATGATTCCTCGTGGATTATTGTCCTGTGCAGTCAAACTTCGAAGCAGTGTGAAAGTGACAGTGAAAAATCTTCGAAATCTGAAAACGATGGGTCAACATTTATTGACCTTCAGAAGCATACACATACCACACACATGCCAAAAGACTGTTTTTATTTATCATACCGAAACGGAGACAAAGACACAAGTCCGTATGGCGACTCTTTTACAATGCAGGTTGCAACAATGGCAACAATGATAAAACTGATGGCAAGTAAAATCCAAGTAGGTTTGTCGTACGGAGCTATTACAGCTTCATATCGAATGCGAGGCCTGAAAAAATTAATATTGAAAGTAGCACTTACGTGCAGTGCAGTAAGATTTGCGTACAGCTATTCTAAAATGACAGTGTCGTATACCTTGGTAAACCAGTTACAAATGTGTAGTAAGATTGTCCTAGCACAGGAGAAATGTCTGTGACAGTGTCCCATGAGCTAATTGTTCCAGGAAGAGAACCTAACATCTGACCTTCCATGAAACTTTGTATCGTGTGGGGCAAATGGATATTGCCTGAAGAAATCGTATGACAAGGCACAATGCTCCAGTTAAAATACTTGGCCAGGCTATTGAAAAGTCTTTCTTGCAATATAAGAGACTGTCTGGTCTACAAATAATGAAGTAGATAATATGAATTAAGCATTAAAACTTACACACATTAATTATTCGGAATTAATGTCCTACTTGATGCCAGAGGCTAGGATTAGGGTCTGAACCATCCAATGTTAAATACTGGTACAGAGGTGTCGACAGCTCTGATGTCCAAATGATCACCATGTTGTTGTTAAAAGTACATACTGATTCATGCAGTGGCTTGGTTTTGTTCACGGTAATCATCAAGTCCAAGATAGTTTCCAATTTCAGCAGAGGATTTTTAGATGATATTGATTCATTATTATTTTGAGCTGTGATTATTGTTACGCTAATAATTAGGAAACACAATATTCTCATGTTGCCCCAAATGCACGACATTTTCGGGATGGCAATGCAAAGAACTAACTGGTACGTCCAACTCGATCATAAATTAGGTTAGAAATGCAATTATTGTGTATTTCCCTCTTTCAATTTACTTCTACTCTTTTGAAATGTTCAACTGATATTGGCAGTGAATAGATTGGGCATACAACACGATTCAAAAAAGCTAAAAGCTACAATGTAGTCAAGTCAAAGGAATTGTGACAAACATGAATGGTACAAAGAGATACTAAAAGGAACTAAATGTAGGTTGCAATTTAGGACGGGTGCTTTTAAAAGCTTTTATGCATGAACTTGATCTTTTTGTGACCTACATTATAATAGCAATAAAAACATTTAAGATAACTGACAGTACTAAATTAATGGAATTTTTCACAAAAGTAATGTCTATGTATCAATCAATCAACCGTCTACTCTTACTAATAATGTCTATGTATTACAATCGACAATAATCGGAGTTTTCAGAGCTGCAATGAAAAAAAACCAATAAAAACAGAAATGGTTTTATAAGTTTATTTTTTGGATCCTCAAGTTTACATAAATAATGGGTCGTAGTCTAAAGCTATCAGTAGAACTTTACCTAATATCAATTCAATAATCATATGTTACAAAAATATTGAATGACAAGATACACAATTGAATCCTAATTTTACATATTGCAAACTATTGGCAGTAAGTGAGCCCATGTGATTTCAAAATGACGTTTGTATCTATTACTTTATGAAGAAGTTGAATAGAGAAGAAATTCAACATTTACAGAGATCAATAATCACTTGATTCGACCTAATAATAAAAGTTATTGAGCACACTAACCTTCAGTCACTAAATAGCTAACAATTCCAACATGTAACAATAACATTAAAAACAAGTCAACAGTAAGTGAAAACATCAAAGTTAAAATCAAAGAGCATCCTCGCAATACTAGCAATTAAAGTATTAAAATATTTTTCAGTGAATGGGTTAAAATTTTGTACTAAAAGTTTTCGCGACATAAACGGCATTTGGATCAGCTGAAAGTTTTGCTGAGAAAAAAATTTAAGGCAAATTAAGGGGTCAGCATATTATATTAAGTGCATAGTCCTGAAGAGTTTGAGAATTGAAGTTTACAAGTCCACAACCAAACTATATAGCATCCTTAGCCGCAGAGACTATTTAGCAATATACGAAAATATTTATAGACCTTTCCTATTTCTCAAATTATAACGAGTCTGTGTAGCCCGACGTGGGGGCGATTTTTTCGACTCTGTATCCTTGACGGGACTTTTATTCTTACTCTTTAAAAAGCTATAGTAAAACTTCAAATAACAGTAAAATATTCCCAAGAAACAATAGTCAGAAACGAGTAAAAGAGGTAAAAATGGATATTTTTTCAAATACATTGGGCCCAGGTTTTCAAATAAGTACAATGGCAAAAATCCAAAAATATATACCCACTCATATTTTTTTAAAGATATTGCTGGAATAAAATGATAGGTCATAACTCCATGAAAAAGAAATATCAAACCTTTCAAAATAATTTCAAATGGTGTGAAAAGCAAAGGGAAAAGGGAAAAAGTTCCAGTGACACATGTAATAAAAAACGTATTAGGGGTTTCAGAAGACAGCAACGCAAGTGGCAAGATAATATTTAGCACAGCTTTTTCATGCACATGATAGCCGAACATGAATGATGTCCAAGCAGCAATGACCACTCCGTGTAGAAAATTTTTTGAAGACGGGGTTTTCCAGATTTTGTATAACATGGGCTGTAAAGAAGCAAAAGTTGAATGATTACATTGATTACACACATGAAGGAAAAGTATTTTTGTTTAAAAAAAAACTTTTCTTGAAAAATAAATCAAAATGATTTACCATCATGAAGGCAATCGTGAGTATGAAAGTATGAACGGGCTTTATTTGTGGAACCACATTAAGAGCCCCTTCACCTACTTTCCCCCCAGTGAGAGTGCTAGTCCCTTGTTTGAACACTAAACAAGTAATTACATAATTTATAATTAAAAAATTGATCCTACCCTACACACAGCTAGTTGGACTAGTTTGTAGTTCATTTTTCGTTCAGAAAATTACAATACCTGCATTTAACGCCAAATCCAATGAATTGTAAATAGCCCACACATTTGGAGCCTGAAACCGTTGTAAACGAAATTTGGATTAAGTAACCAACATAAAACCGTATCAACTATTAATAAATATTAATGAACTTTAAGTGCAAGCTTACCCAATATGCATGACTAAGTCCTCGTTGGAATGGGAAAAGTCTTTTGAAGACCTATTCACAAACAACAATGGAAAATTAAACATGGAGAAAAGCTATACACAATACACCTTAACCCTAATTATAATTTTTCACCATACCTGCGGAATATGTTGATAGAAAGGGCCAAACGAAAGGGCAAGAACAATCCATGAGATGGTTTTGAACTTCAACAGTTCAGTGATGTTGAATGGGAACCAAGCGCGTTGTTTATTCCAACCATATCGACACAAAATAAATACAGCATATGGAGGAGCCATGTACAAAAAGATGTGCTTCAGATTCACTAAAACGACAAAATACAGAAACCCTTGGTACGGTTTTTCCTGTAAAATAATTAAAAGTCTTAAGTCTTTTACACATACCCATTACCATTTCCATGAATATAGAACTGAATAAGATCAACTAACCTGCACCATTCGAGCAATGGATAACAGAAGAATGCCGAACAAAAATCCGTTGTATTGGAAGTGAATGTGATCCACCATGAAAAGGCCCCCGTTGAGAAATATGAGTGCAAAGAATTTGTTTCGAGTATTTTCGTTTTTTCCATGGATGTTATCAAATACATCTGCACATCTGGGAAGACAATTAAATTAATCCTGATGCTTACCCAAAAACGTTGACTTATAGACAACTTATTACTATTAATAAAAGGAAGAATTATTAGCTTAGTTAAGCTACCCAACCATATTCCTTCCGCTTTTTAACTATATCCACGCTAATTAAACACCTATTGTAACAACGCATACCTTAACATAATTAAGTGTTCATAACAACTTACTCCCAAACGCCATAAGCAAGCACAAAATCCGTCAAGGCTACAGACAATTTCTGAAAAAGGACTGTCATTTCCGATGCATAGTTCAAATTGTTAATGTCGAGCATCTCTGGGTCGAATAGTTTTGCAACGTGAGAAAGACACCACTCAAAGTATGCAAAGAATGGCTGAAAAAATACATAAAAAATCATCAGCCCCATCTAATCCCAAAAAACGCACAGAGAATGATCGGGTTCGTTCATCATTGTATCATACTCTCCTTAGTAAAGTGCTTAGTAAATGACAATAACCAACCGGATAATCTAGCGTCCATTCAGATCGATCTTCATAATACCAGTTTTCCAAGGGCAAGCTATGAGTAATTGCAAGCCAATTTCGATGAACTTCAAAATCAGTTGACCTACTACAAAAACAAAATAATCATCAGAAACTCATCTCATGTGGCTTCAAACTAACAAATTGTAACTTACTACGACTTTAGAAACAGTAATTTCACAAAAACGGAAGCCACAACGCATCCCCAAAAGTTTTGAAAAGTCCTTAGCCTTTCAGCTCCAAACCATTGCGAGCTTCCCATTATTACGTCCTGAGATTCTTGCTAAAACACAACACGAAGATAAATTCAATTCCGAAACGTTTAACCTCATACAAGTTTAATTATAAAACTTTGACAAGTCCATGCGACCGAACACCCAACTCCAACTCCAGTACACCAAAATCAGTTGTAAACATTTAAGGCAAACTGGCTTTTATTTTGGCACCCTAATTTTACCGCGTCGCATTTCTATGTTGAGTGACGCTTGGTTTCTGTAGCTGGTGACGCTATCTGTGTATCCCTACTGCGCAAGTTGAACCAAACGCTACAGGAAACGGAAAAGCTCTACTTTACTTTGCTAACTGAAATGAGTGCTGGGAAAGTAGGGACTTGATAAATCTCGAAACTGACTGACTGAGAGAGAGAGCGTTGTGCGCTTCAATCCTTTCGTTGAATAAACCATCAAATTGGGCCAAATGAGTAGCTAGTAAAATTGGATTGTATCTGGCCATGCAAACTATATGGAATGTACTTTCACTATATCTACTAACTTTAAATAATGATCTTTTTCCTATATTAACTTTAGTGTGTTCTGTGGTAATTCTGAATTACCGACACGCTATGAGAAATAGAAGCATGGAAGGGTTTCCATAGCCATTCTAGGGCAGTTTGAGTAAATAGTAGACTTGTCGTTTTTGCAAATATTGGAAATAAGTAATTTCGCTATTTCAAGGGCTTGGCGAGCTGCTGGGCTGGATATATCGACCAATATTATGGCCGCACAAACTATAGATTTGAAGACTTTTCTAGCCAATTGTCAAGCCGAGTGTGATGACGTACTTGGGGTTGGCATTGGCACTTGCACATCCAGCGGGCAGATTGTTTTGGATGGAGCTTTGACTAATTCTACACAGGATTTAGCAGACGCACCTGCAGAAGATTATTTGAACGCTTTTAGAAAGCGCTTAGGATACGTGTCACCAACTGAGAATGCAAATGATAAGAATCAGTCTGACCCAATTTCGGTAACATTAACATTGAATAGTTATTGGAAGTTTGCAGCTGACGTGTAATGTTATTTTAAGCAACGAGAATATGTCTATGTAAATTGGCAGAAAATCAAAGAGAAAAAAATTCTTGAATTTGGAAATCTTAAATCGTGCGCCCGGAGAAAAGGAAAGCAAAGATGTTATTCGTTTTTGAAATCCATAGATATCTCAAACAATTGTGTTGCCAGTTAAGATCAAAATCAGAACTATATATTTTTGAAGCACTCTTCAGGTTACTCAAGCAATTTTCGTATCACGTTTTTGCAGGTGTGAAAAAGCTAGGCAGAGTTAGACTACTACAGAAATTAAATGCATCTGAAAATAACATTAAAACATTTTTGAAGTTAAAGCCCATTCCAACTGCTCTCCGCAACGTCGATTTTTCGAACAACAGGATCCAAGATTTAGTCAGCCTTCGTAAATTTTGGGCTCTCACCACTATTGATCTGTCACGTAAGTATGAATATGAAGAGTTATTTATACTTTCACGTTCAGTAGGAAAGCTATGCCTGTAACACA
>Ga0210040_10005560_pt1 | contig 16018 bp, 7 predicted proteins | sample CryGeyCG12114_NA_FD_185462 | JGI IMG/M metagenome (GOLD analysis project Ga0210040, IMG submission 185462) | Groundwater microbial communities from aquifer - Crystal Geyser CG19_WC_8/21/14_NA (SPAdes) (version 2) | ecosystem: Environmental > Aquatic > Deep subsurface > Groundwater | place: USA... | reverse complement strand
CCGTTCCAAACAGAGTTTACTAACACAAATTTCATCTTGCGTTTTCAGGTGATTTTAGCTTTAACATGTGCAGCATAGGGCGCTCCCGTTGGTAATTACCTGACTCAGCCTTCGGCTTCGTAATAAACTGTAGACGTTTGTTCACACACATTGTATTCCCAGCATATAATTACAATCACCTCTAATGATTAATTGGAAGATGTTTAAAATGCAAGAAAAAGCCCCAACAGTGTCAATGTTCCTTTTTGCATTAATTTAGCTTAAAAATATTCAACCAAAATCCTACCACCCAGCTATTGCCTCTCTATTAAGATTCTGAAAGCAACCAAGGACCTAAAATTTTGACAAACAAATTAATCTTGGTAGAAAAAACTACTAGTTAGCAATCAAAAGAGTGATGGTTTGATATATATATGGGATCGGGATATGCCTGAAAGCGCAATAAACAGGTAATCTCCTGCAGAAGTGCCACAATTAAGAATTACATACATAATGAGGATGAGAATGTGAGTGACTGATTGCAATGCTCAATTTCCTACTATTCTGAAACCATGTGGGGAAAAATTCTCCAGGGACATACGTTCACATTACTAGCTAAAAACTTTTTAGAAAGGAGCAATAATTTTTAAGTATCAAGCATCCAGTGTCACTAAAAATCCTACAGAGCTATTTCAAAATTCAAATTATCCTGAACGCAAGATTCGAAGTGATTAGCCATAGCCCTGGGAGTACATCATGGTAGCTTTGGCTTCACGACCACACTCTCATGCAATGAATTGGATTTATTGAAGCCATTACATTCTAATAACCGTATACCAATATTACAGTTAACGAAACGATTGAATCATGAGGATGATTTGCTCTTATAATTATTATTATGCAGTCCAAACACGTCGGCCTTTTTCAATGAACCAAAGAGAAATCAAGTTTTAGAGTAGAGATGATATTCCCGGGGGTATTTTTCATTCCCGGGAAACGGGAAAAAATTTACTCGTTCCCGGGAATTCCCGGGAATTCCCGGGAAATATTAAAACTACTATTAAAACCAGCCAAAACCATCAAAACTCACAGAATCGTTTAGCAAGTGATAAGTTCAAACAAAGTGACCTGTTTTCGGCAATTTTGTTTCGCATAGTTAAAGTTATAAAGGAATTGAAAAAAGTATGAATAAGCCAGTTTTACCATATTTGTATGCAAAAAAAACTTTATAAGAACCACTATTGAATTCAGTAACCTATAACGTCTTCCCAGACCAAATATCGAACTTTTCAACTTGATAAACCGAATATAGACTATATTAAAAAGTTTGAAATTGGTAGCTTTGTTCCATAGAATCAAAACTTAATTTCTAAAAATTTAGAATTTTCGGCATTCAAAAAATTTAAACAGCTATTGCAGGTTACATTTCATTTTATCAAATCATCTTTTGTATCATTCCACTAACGAGAAATTGGTTTTGAGCACTTTTGATGAATTCGTTGCAATACAATTTAAAATAATTTAGCAAGACAGTTTTTAGAATCCGAATGAATTTCAACATTCAATCATTTTGTTGACTATGAATGACACTCTGGAATAAAAGCGGTCAATTCTTGTATCACAAAAACTTGTTAGTATTAATGCTGGCCGCATCAAAAAGGCTGTTCGACGTTATTGACTTACAAATAAAGTCACGGGAGTCTGTACCTTGTTGTTTGCATTGTTATTTTTTATATATTCTTACATTTTTCCCCATTAAAATCGTTAATTTTTTCCCGAAATTCCCGGGAATTCGGTTTTAATTCCCGGGAATTTTCCCGATGGAAAAAACGACCATTTCCCGGGAGCCCGGGAACGGGAATTCCCGGGAGTATCATCTCTATTCCTTATGGCTCAATAGCTCACAAAAATAGTAACTCAAACCGCTTCTATGGGCAACGTTTTTCCCCATTTAATGTGCTCCATTTTTTCTCCTCTCCAACTCATCATCAGATGATATTCTATAAGTCTAAAATTCATCTCATACAATTTTCCTTTTCAAGGAACCAATGAAGAACATTTCAAAAACTTGAGATTTCTTTGCATTTCATGTCTATATTGCCTAACCAAAAAAAATGGTGCTGAAATAGTGGTAACGGTTGAATGTGGGTTTTGCATTTCCTTAACTCGTTGTTACGTCGCACAAGCAATGCCGGATAGCATTATTAGAGATGTGGTTTCCAGTTAGAAGACGATAAGGAGAATCGATAAAGGTCGCCTTGGATCATGGCATAGAAACGGTAAAAAGAGTGAAATCTCTTTCAGTTTATGCACTCAAGCTGGTTCCTGCTCTCTTTCTCTCTCTCTATAGCTCCACTGGTGTGGTTTCCTATCACTTGAATACGTGCACAAATACTGGCTGCAAAGATCAACTCAAAGTAAAAGGAGATGTTGGTTGAAACAAAAGCCTACGGGTCCATACTGACTGGCTGAGTGAGTAGTCTTTTCATACGGAAAAAGTGATCCAAATGTTCTGATCTTCTTATAAGCCGAGCCATCTACTTTCTTTAGATCAATATACGGGATAATTTTTTATGCTTTGTTAACTAACTAACTAACTATAGTATTACCATCTCAGTGTATATGTTTTCTACGGGTGGAGTTGGAATACAATCATCAGTGTAGTATTTGCTTCAATACGTAGTTTAGCGTTTATATGTACATTTACTTTAGTCAGTTTAGGATGTAGTGAAAGGGGATTGCTATTGCTGCTGATTTGTGATTTGATATGGCTTCCATTAAATGCTTTAAGTGTGTTGACATTTGCTATGGCTTTGTACCTTATAATAATGAGTGAATAGGTTTGTGAAATAAAGCTAATGTAACCTTTTGTGTAGTAGCTAGAAATGAGGCCACAATTACGTTTGTCGCTTCATTCCCATCGAGTAAAAAAGATGGTTTTTATTCGCATGTACAACGAGCTTATCCCGAAACTGGCCCGTTTTGGGAGTCTCTATTGAAGAGTCTCTCATTTTGACATGTAATTTCTATTCTCATTGCTTTTATTACAGGGCGGTTCTTCGACTTGAGCCCAACAATAGCTTGGCTCAACTGGAAATCAACCCATTAATGACAGCAGATGAGGATCTGTATAAGTGTGAAGTCACTTATCTCGAGGCAAAAGAACATTGCGCTCTGTTGCAGTCAATTCAGCTCAACACATTTGGTATGTCTATTAAGTTTTATTGTATGGCGGGCGCACTTCACTTTTCCCGTACCCATTCATCCATGAGAGTCATCTTCGTTTTTCCTTGCCAGCAGTTAGTTAGTTAGTATATAGGAAAAGGGCTGAGCGGGAGTAAAAGTTGAAAGAAGAATAAGAGGCCCCATTTTTCCTGTAACTTTTGTGGAGTGAGTAGTATAGTAGTTTGTTAACGGGGAATATCGTTTCGTGTGTAAGCTCCGGATTTGGAAATAGCCTGGGTCTCTGAATTGAACTCCATTTTGTTCACTCAAGTGTATACTTCTGGAGAGTGAAGAAAGTTTTTAATGAGATATTATGCTCATCATGGCATGCATGATGAGGAATCAAAATTCCTATGGAGTAGTTCAAGTTTTTTGCACAACCCATTTACCCAAGAAGAGTTTATTACCGAGAGAAAATCATTTGCCTGCTCCGTATATGTGTATTGCTGCTCAGTTTATGAGAATGGAGAATAATTTGATAGAGTAGCAATTTTTCAGGGTTGTAAGTTGATGGCGGAATTTTATATTTTTCTATGTTTGCTGGTTAGTTAGTTAGTTAGCTAATTTGGTTATCAGTTTTTGCGATTATTTACAAAATTTTACGCTTTGAAATGAGGAGATATTATAACTAATTTTAATCCATCTATCTAATTTTATGAATTTGAAACTGTATGGTTGTCTGTGTTGTTGTGCTCCAAATTTATTGCCGCAATTGTAATTTTCATTTTATCTAGTTATAACAACAAATATGTATAAGAGCCTGTCAACACTAATTTGCAGAGTGATAACTTCTCAGATAAGTTGAGATTTATTGTATTTTCATGGAACTCCATACTGTACATTATGGGTTTTAGGTACACAGTTAAAAACAAACGCAATGTACATTCAATTTATAATGCATTCATTCTAAATGCCGATTTTAGAGGCAACACGTTCCCTAGTAAAAGCTTATAGATACGTGGAGTAGACGTGATTCCAGTTTAAGCTGTCTACCAGCTGTGATGTTCAAGAAAATCATTAATCATTTGAAATTGCAGCACTCGCCATACATTTGTAATACAAATAGTTAGTAGTTCCTATGTTTGTTCGAAACAATAGCAAAAGTGAAGGTAGGTGTGAAAGTTTTCACACCTCAAATATTTCCCTCTCTGATTTCCATGTACTTTTAATGGGCCAAGTTTAGGAGATGAAAGCAGAAACGCGCGTGAAAAATTAACAACTTGGAATGTAAAAATCTGAGAAAATAAGGGATTTATCGTTACATGAGTAGTTTTTTCATCTCGTTGGTTAGAACACTTATAGACTCATGAGGAGGTTGTTTTTGTTTTCCTCCTTTGTAACTAGCTAACCTACTTTCGGATATGTGAGGTGTTCATTGAGCAACCTGTATTTTTCACAACGTATAGGAAGTTTTCTTTGTTTAGCTTTATTTATGACTTGTATTTCTTCCTGAATATATTGATTCTGTATATTGAAAGTGTAGTTAACATGTTGTCAAAGGAGTTTTTCCTTTCACTAGTATTTATTTGAATGACAGATTTGCACACGTTTTTAGGGCTAATTTTTTCAAAAAAATTCCATGAAGAAATTGATTTCATCTTATAGCATATATGTACATCAACTTTTTTCGATGTTGTGTAACCTTTTTTTTAAATAAAAGGTTATTATAAAAGGGAAATGAGCTCCACCCACAGGTTATGTGAAAATATACACAAGGGAAACTTTTCTTTTGTATAGCAAATGACTTGTCTTGCTCTCACTCTGGAGTGGAGGAAAGTGTCCATAATTTTTCAGTGAAACTTTCCCTCCCATGCAAAAAAAAAGTAATCAAAGCATCAGCAATTTATACTAGAGGAAGAAAAAAGAGCTTTTGATCTCTTTCTTGAAGTAGTCAGCCCTCTTTAACACCATTAGCATGAGAGAACAATAAATTATCCAAGTTAAAGACAAAATATACTCTAACTTTTCTATTTTCCAGTCACTCTCGTCTTATCTGTGTATGAAAACTCTTCGTGTTGAAGACTCGTTCACTCGCAAATTAAATAATGTGTTGTACTTTTGTTGAGAAAACAAAGGCAGTAAATTTCATTTGTCATCCTTTGTTCCATTCTGGTGTAAATTTTTCTCCTTTTCAACATGACTTGCAATTATCTTCATTGAAATTATCTCTTACCTCATATTTTTCATGCTGTACATCTATTTGTAGCACACATTTCGGAACTACACCGCATTCATTAAATCGTCTTTTGAAATTCATACAACTTATTTTGAATTCGCTTTGAAATAACCTTTGAGCACTCCTGTGGCATGTGTATATACAATTTGGGAAGTAATACCAGCACTTTGAATAATTCATAAGACCGGGACATTTGCACATTAAAGTATAACATGTGTGTGAGCGACTGATTCATGATGACATATTGGATTTTGTGAGTGCGTGGACTTTGCTTGTATGTGCAAATTCTAGTTTTCTCCACAAAGATGAAATGTCTGTTTCATAAAACTAACAATAGGAACATACTCGTTTTCCCTCTGTCTCATTTATCTTTGGAGAAAAATGTGGAGCACCCGAACGGTACATATAGAAAAAAACGCATTTGAGTTGAAATTCTTTTTTTTTATAATTCCACTATGTATGCATGCAGTAAATCTTTTCAACACCTTTAGCTGTATAGGCGGTTAACTCTTCATGTAATATTAAGCCCACTGTTTGTGTTGCTATTGCTGTGAAAGTCTTTTTTCTTTCACTCACTTGGAAGAACCTACATATGTTTCTTTTTTGACCTACTTTCCTTTTCATGTGTGTTTGTTTGTGTGTGAAGAAAAGGAATTAGGTGGGTTGGTCTGCGAGGAATTGTGGGAGCAGCTTCATTGCATTGTTGTTTCCCTTTTAACATTTATAAAGATCAAGATAAGAATTAATCATTTTTTCACCTGCAGCTTTATATTCAATTTGGAAAGTTTGTTGTAAAGGTGAAAGTTGTAGTGTGGTGAATAGACAAACTAATGATTTCCAAAGGGCAAGAAACGAGGGCTTTTGATTATTTATTTTTACTACAAATAGATGAGCAGCCGTCATTAAATTCTGATTAGGTTCACTCACTGCCCAAGTAATTTTAAACGGTGAACTTCTAATGTTCAAGTTTTCCACTCAAGTCAAAGAGTTAGCTTTTGTTCACAAGTTAGTGCTCCAAGGAAAATTATGAGCGATGCTTCTCTTCATCTCTCTTGGCCTTCTATCTTAAGATGCACATAAAGTTGTCTAATTGGAGTCGACGTAGTTTTAATGATGTCCCTAATGATGATAGATTTTTGCCGACTCTCCTTCTCTTTGCCCAATTTCAATAGGTCTTTAGTTTGTTACTGTGATGAATGAGTGCTTTGAATTCATATCTTTTTGTATTTGCAGCGAAACCTGAGTATGTTCGTATTGAAGATATTGGGGGAGTGGAAACAGCCAATGCTTCTATGATTGGACCACATAATGAAGGCACTGTTGTAACTCTCATTTGTATCTCGGGAGGAGGAAAGCCTGTTGCCAAATTAAATTGGTACAATAACTCTGCACCACTTGAAGGTAAGTCTGAAACGGCGTTGAAACCATACATATTTTGTGCGAGTTTGATGAATAATCGCATTGAACGAGTTTTATTGACTTCAAGGCTAACTCAAATTATTCCAGGGATTCTGTGTTCGGTATGGTGTATTCAGATTATGTAATGGAAAAGTCATGTTGTATCGCATAAGGATAGTAGAATAATCAGCTGGATAAAGCATTTGAAAGTGATTTGCAAATAAAATTGATTAGCTAAACTGCTATGCCGTGATAAAGTGATGACACTGAATTAATTGATTTTGTGTGCCGGAAATACGAGTCAATAGTTAGTGTGCTAACTAAATACAGCAAATGTATTTTGTAACAACTCGGATCACATAACACAGGGAAATAGGATATTTAGACAGCGAATAGATAAGGTGACTTTAAAAACGGAAACCGTGTTCTATTTCATGGTTCGGCAGTAATTAGCTTAAATGACCTAAATAGCATCATTTCTATCTAGTAGGTCACACAACTCTCAATATTACATTAGTTTACCTATCATGATATAATGAAAAGAGCAGGGAAAGGCCGGAGGTACTGCGAGTCCTAAAATTTTATAGCTGACCTGTTACTTTTAGCGTCATAAATGCTAATCTCATGACTTTTATCAAAATGATGAGTTCGCCTGCAGACATTTCATGGTCAAATGGCTTTCATATCAAGCTGAAACATTTTCATTCTCTAGCCCCAAACTCGCAGTCAGTGGCAATTTTGAAGTGCTTAAATTTCGCTTTGCTTCTGATGCTATCTAATGGATGCCTACAACTTGAGATATTATAGTTTGGCACTATACCGCAAATTGTAGTAGTATTGAAGAAGCTACAAAGAATGTATAAGACAAGATTTTTTAGCGGTAAATTCAAAATCGTTTTATAATTCTGGAATTTACGGTCCAAGTGAAGCCATCATCATTTTACCAGTAATGTGCACATTTAGAACGATGCGGTAATCTCCTAGCGTTAGCAATGTATCCCCCCGGTTTTCATGCACGTTATATTCCATGTCTGGGCATTACAGTTCACGGAAGACTAATTTTCCATGTTGTTGTTATTACATGCTCCTCATAACTATTTGAGCCCATAAATAATGCTAAATCTGCAGGTTGAGACTTGTTTTGATTTTAATAGGGACTCCCAAAATGGTCTCTTGTGTATTATCCAGGTTCATGATAAGTACGAGCAAATGGGAGATTAGCATTAGGGAACGGATTGGTTGCTTCACATATGATGATGCTCATCTCATGTTTTCATAGTAGCGTAAAAACCATTGGGGAGATGATAAAATTGTCTCAAAAATGGTAATCACGTTAGAGTTAGAATCACATTTTATATACGGATACTGAATACTACATCTAGCCGGTTAGTGAGGGAAAGTATGTTGTTTGTAAATCCAATGAAACCTAATGTATAGTATTTTTTTTCAGGTCAATATCGCAACATGACTGAAGATGATGGAACGGGAATTGGACGCTCTCAACTCACGATTACATTAGGACGTGGTGATTTGGGCGCTAAATTGGAGTGCCACTCTTCAAGTCCTACTTTGTCTGAGCCCATGATTGCATTCGTTGAAGTTGACGTCCATGGTGAGTTTTTTAAGTTTGTTCCCTTTCCTGGTGGTGGGCTACTGGATGGGAAGTGTGCAATAAATTTGCGAGTTTTTGAAGCACTACAAATACCGTGGAAAACAAGTTAGTAGAAGAATTTATGTAATGATGGTATTGTTTGCTGGAAAATGTTTTTTAGTTAACGAAAGGCTTATGCAAGCGTATAAGTGGTATTTACTAACAATGCAAGCTACCTTATGTACGATAACAAAAACTACACGTTTTTACGTACAAAATTAGGAATAGAAATTCAAAAAAACAAAAAATTATGCCTGAATTTGTTTTCAGTGAATTTTTAACAATGCGTGAAAGCCAATTTGGAAAAACTGGTTTGCGAATTGAAAAACCCACTTGAAATAGGGGTTTCTAAAATATAAGTTTCAAAGTGTTATCTTTGCTATCGCTAGGTAGCTTGTATCGTTAGTAACTTACTATGAAAAGGCATTTTTTTCGTCTTTTCTCTGGAGACAGCATGCGAAATCTGGCTATATAATTGTGTATTGTGTATAGAGAAAATGGCATATTGAGTGGAACTTTAGTCCAATTAAGGAACTCAGGCCCTCCCAACATGATGTATAGGGTTTCTTGTTAGTAAGTTCCTTTCTTGCACATTGTGCGTGCGTGACATTAGGTTATATGCTCATTACCATACCCTTTGTCCGCTCCTACTGCTGTTAATTTATTCGTGATGAATGAGGATGATCAATATCCTGTGATTCAAATGATGTTAGACTCAATTCAGTTTTGTTAGCATTGTTTTAACTTTCATAATGTAAACAATAAAGACTTTTGTATTTTTAAAGTTCACCGGAGAAAGTTTTCTTTGCAATAAAGGCGAGTATCAAATAAAAAAAAAAATTCAGGAAAGCTAAAAATTCCTGGGGATGGGATATTTTGGGGCTCACCACTGTTTCTACGACTTTAAAGCCCACTCAGGTTCACATATTCAGTAAGAACTCATTTTAGTTGTTGTATAGTCTTATCTCTGACCACAGGCAGTGTCCATCTGTAGCTTTATTGAAATCCAGGTCCAACCAAAAAGGTCAGACAAAAGATATATTGTGTCGACATTGTGTAAATTCACTTGCGTTTTTCACAGAAATCTCATGAGAACACAGGATTCTTTGTGATCGTAATCTAACTCATTAATATTGTGATTATCAAGGGACCGACTTAGTCATGAGCTTTTGGGGCATTCCCTTCGTTCCTAATTAATTGTGACTTTAGACCTCACCATCTCAGTGAGTGAGTTAGTTAGCAACTTGCTTGCATGATTCTCTTTTATCTTTTAAAACATTAGACTAACTATGTGCAAAGTTGCAACAATCGTTGTTCTCCAAGTGCATTAAAGATAAGGGAAAGTTTTCTTTAATTTGCTTCTCCTGGTGACTTGCACACAAACCAGTTTGATTTATTTCCATTGGATTAATTGGAATGCTTTGAAGCGGAATATTATGGATGTTAGTATTAGTATGCTAGCAAGTATACATAGGGCCCAGGATTTTTGGGATGTTTATCATTTGGTAGGATGCATCTGGAAATGTAACTTTGTTCATAACTGGAGGCAATTCTAGTACACGTACAATTTCAAGCTGTTTCCCATAGTCGTTTAAAGGTTGTTTCGTTGGTAGGTAGCAAAGACTTGAGTGAGAGAATTCAATCACTCTTGATAGGATGAAATGAAGGAGCACTGTAGGGAAATAATAATGATCATAGTCTGTGTTGGTTGCTAGTGGGAACTTTCTTAGGGAAAGTTGTGTTTCCCTTTGCTTAAGTCGATATTCAAATTGTCAAGCGCTCATGCTTAACAGATAGATGCGTACATGCACATGAGAGGGGAAAGGATAGGGGAATTAAAGTGAGATTGAGTGACGGACTGAAGTTTCTTTTCCCATTTTCTCTCTCAATCTTACTATTAGTGTTGCCTTGGGTGTGAAAATTGCATGCGTAGTCAAGTTGAATATTTTTCAACGCCAGTTTTCCTTATTATAGTTCATTTCAGAGTAAAAAAAAGTTGCCCCATGTTATTTGGCTATCCCCGACAAATGGTCGATTTTAACAAAGTAAATCACTAAATCTGTAAAATGTTGTGGCAACAATAATTCATTGCTCATTTTCTCAGTGTAAAAAAATTATTTGAAAAAATTATTTGTTTACATTTTGTTGACAACGAAACATCCAATGCCAAATAACCTACCGAAAAAAAAATTCCATTTTTTTCTGAAATGAACTATAATAGTTTGTTCTTGGAACTCATTACTTAGTTTTCGTCGTTTGTGCACATTTTTCGTATAAATATTATCGTGCTGAATTGTAGTATCTAAGAAATAAGTTTGCATTTGTAAACAAAGCACTATAGAGTGTATTTATATTTCGTGGACATTATTTTGGTAACAATAACTAAATGAACATTCATAGATTTTTAACAACTCATTCTAATGATGATGATCAATTTAAGCAATGTGAAGCTCATTCGAATTTATTGCCCATTTGTACTTGAGAGCCCAAAATCAATGTTCGGGGGGTATGAAGCACATGTACCTTTTACTGTGTACTCAGTCACTCACTCGACATTGATTTAAAAGATTAAAATCAAGAGGGGGTGTACAAATGTAGAAACTCTAGTGGTGCTGTAGTGGTTCCATGCCACTTTATTTCCAGAGTCATCAGCCTCCTACGATGAGGCTGAAAAGAAAATGAAAACACAACACACACACATATTATACTAGGGATGAATTGTTTCGATAGGTAGAATGGGGCAAGAAAACTTGTACAGCTTGTCACACGCTTTTGTCTGTATCTGTTTTGGGAACTAACTAACTGGATAGAAAGCCCTGTGGGGATATAGTGTGATGTGTAATGGATGGGATTTGAACTGTATTTATGTGAGAAAAGTTACTACCTATAGCTGGTTAGTTAGTTAGTTAGTATTATACAGCAACCAAAGGGTGTGTGCACAGGGAAAGTAGGAGTTAGTGTAACTAACTAACTCGGCGAGAAAAAATCTGTTTAATTTATAGAAAGAGGGGAGGATAAAGAGTCCTATCATGTTGAGCTTGTTGAGAAGAAAGTTTTTGTTTTTTCTCTCTAGTGTGCACTTTCCATCTTGACACGAGACCAGAATACATGTATTACTTACTGGGTAATTGTCACATTAGTTTGTTTGACTTGTATTTTTTTTTTCGTTTGTGTTTATTTCAGTTCGACCATTTAGCTGGGAATTGAGTGGATATGAAGCTCCGGTGCTGGAGGGCACAGTTATCACTCTACTCTGTCGAGTCCAAGGAGCCCGTCCTGCGGCCAATATTACGTGGCATAATGGAACGGCTCCTCTTCATCCGCAACCTTCGTCAAATTTGGCTGTTCAGGTGGGTCCTTTTGTGTGTATTGTTAGTGCTTACGGAGTAAAATTTATGACCGAAAAGGGGATTTTTGAAGGATACATTATATCTTAGGGGTATGCATTGTTTGTCAGTTTTAAGGGGAAATAAATTGATTGGAGATAAAAGCTGTAAAGAAGTGAAAGAATGAAAAGAGGCATCGTATTTGGGTTAGTTTGTAGGCTTGGCTATGGCTAGTTAGTTGAAAGTAAATGAGCGATTTGTTCAGAGTAAGAAGAAGAAACAAGGGGATGCTTCCAAGTGAAAAATTCCTTGTTATGGATGGATAATAAAGCATCCGTGAAGATAAGAGGATTGAAAAATAGTACAACTTGTGCCATTTGGTAACTAACTGTCGTCCTCTTTAGTTTCCTTCCTCTACTTTTTTTGCCTCGCTTAAATGGAGTGGCGAATGGGCCAACTTTTTTTTACCATCCAGAGATTCACATTACATTGTTAAGGACATGTATTGCTTGGAACATTTTGTAGATTTCCCCAATGAAAAAAGAAGAAATCTCTTGTTACGAAACTTTTTCATGGGTTTATTTAAACCTCTTTAAAAGAGCACAAATAGATTTCTTATGAGAGTCATAAACTTGGTAGGAGAGAAAAAAATGGGCCAACTTTTAAGCATAGTTAGTACTATACTATAGGATGTGTTTTCTCTTGTGATAATAAGAAAGTTTGTTTCCCAAAAGTTGAGTCTTTCACAACAGATTTGTGTGTCATTGGAATATGCACGGAAAGTAAGTGAAGTTAGTTGTTGTGTCTTTGTATTCTTGTTTTTCTCTGTATTTTAATTATTGAAAGTTTCTCATTTGTCCTAATGCTTTCACTAAAAGTTGAAACTTATTTACCTTGTGTTTAATATCTTTCCTGGTTGGCTCCTTTCGTTTCTCGCCCTGTATTGATGGGTGAATAAAAATGCATGGCTAAATGAACGTGAGCAAGGGAGGCATGAATGTGCTTTGTACTATAAGTTGAAAAAAGAGGGAGGGAAGTACCAAATTTCCTGTTCAAAAGTCGGTAGCATTTCCTGTTGAGATTTTCACAGTGAAAGAAGTAAAAAAAAGCAAGTGTGCAGCCAAGTGGAGCACGAGAGAAAGAGCCATTTATCAAGTGAAAATTTACGATGAAATTCGCTCCAACCGAACTCGTCTAAACGAATGGAATGTAGCACGAAATGGGGGAAGTGTGTGCCTGGCAATACTTGCATGTTATAGCACCTTACTAACTAACTAACTACTTAAAAACTTACACATATGCATTTCCGAATGAGTGGAAAAAATATTGTAATGGATTTCCCTAGTTTTCACTTGACTACCTAACTAACTGATATCAGATGAGTAAAAAATGTTCATTCGTCAATCTTGTGTTCTAACTAATGTATTATGAATCTTTGTACGAGTGACTGAATGCAGTCTTTTTAAATCTTTTTCATGATTCATGATCGATTTGTATTGGCAGTGCTCGTGGTACTCACTAACTAACTAACTACTAACTAGCAGACTAATGTCTCTTGGTAAAGTAATTGCTCTTCTCGGGAATTTTTAGTACCACGAGCTTTTCTAGTGCAATGAGCTGTGTGAGCTTTCAGCTCTAATGAAAGTTTAGTTCCAGTGAGTACATTCATTGCACAGGAATGGTATACATACATACAACATGGAGTGAGTGGAAGCCACTTTCACTGACTGACTGACTATACGGGCGAACAAATAGAGCAAGGAGAGTTTTATACACGCTGAAAACATTATTGTGTGTGATGATAAACCATAAAGACTTTAATGGTTTTCACAATCATTTACATTTTGAGTGGTGAGGATTAGTAGTGAGAACTGAGAGGCTGATTATATTCCTGTAGCCAGTTGCACGGTCATCAGGATGCTAATGACTTACACTCATTATAGTTTCATCACGTGTACTCGAGTTAGTTATATGGCGTAAGTGGGCGCCTTCATTACTTGCTAACTAACTAAAGTGTATTTGCACTTTGTATTGGATAGTTATGAGAATGTAGTAGGGCTTAAGGTGGCTTGATTACTTTATAGTGTAATGGTTGATTTAGATTAGGTAGGTGGTAACAACAAAAATTGGGATGCTTTTTTGGGTTGAGATATTTATGTTTGTAATAGTAGGTAAGATAGGTAGCATTGGGAAGATTAGTTTGGTGGAGATGATGAGTGAGTAGAGGAAAAAATATATTTTCCAGGGCTTGGTGTAATTATTCTTGGTTGAAGGGTGGAATTCCTTACTGTTGATGAATTAGCATATTTGAAATTTCTAGCTCTATTTTATGCTCTACTGCTTTCAGTAATTCTAATGTTGGCAATCTGCTCTTTTTCTTGCAGCGAGAGTTGAAGACGGAGTTTGAAGTTTCAGAGGTGAGTAGTATATAGTATAGTTTGCTTGCTTTCTATTCTATTGTGCTGAGGACGTAACTTGTGTGAAAATTAGTGCTTAAAATACTGACACGTTTTTTAATAAGGAGCTGGAACGGAACATAAAAATAATTTACGAGTTTTGAGTACAAAGCTTGTTCAAGGTGTTGCAAACAGAGAGTGAGTTAGTTTTGTGAGACTTTCTTTTATGACCTGCCGTACGTGAAACTTATTTTGGGTTTAAGCAAGGAGCACATAATTTAAAAGGAAATAAATTAGAGGGTCTGGAGTAACTACTACGATGTGAAACTGTAAGTGCTCGGGTAGATATTAGATTTAATGTATAAAAAGCTGTTCGTTATCAACTCAAGGGACTGGTCCACCAGTTAATGTCAGTGTATTAAATAAGTTGGCTGTCCCCATTTTCCGGCTAGTAGTTTTGAGTAGAACGGTTGACGTTCCCTTGAGGAAATTCAGGTAAATGCTTTTTTGCTCAAGTAGTAGTTTCTCAAAATGCTCAAATTAGAAATGCAAAGTCCTTGTGCGAAACTTGATCTACGTAATGCTAGACAGTGTGCTTTCTCTAGGAAATGAAGGAGAAAGGTTATCACATGGTCCGCTTAAAATGAAATACTGTAAGTGCGTCCCTGAATTGCATGTTTGTTTTTCTGTTCCTTTGAAACTGTAAACCAAGTAGGACGTCAAAAGAAGAAATATGATATCGCAGGTTAGGATTCCAAGGAATTAAGTCCAATAGTGGTGAATATTTATGACGGGTTGATGGAAATTTTTTGCAATCCTGGCACTTTAAATCCTTTTATGTGCATTCTGAATTATGGTGTAGCGAATTTTAGCACAAATCCTGCTCATTTTACCAAATCACAATTTTATATGGATTAAAAGGTTCCATTTGTAAAATCAAATTGGCACATATGGTGAATTGGTAATGATAAAAAGTATAAAAAATATGAAGAATATCATCCTATAGTGAAATTTTGAGTGTACACATTGTTATACAAGAGTTGATGTAAAAGTTGGAAACTATGGAATTGCCCTGTTTTGAAAGTCATTTTTACGTAATAAACGCAAACGAAACTTTTCCCTGGGGTAGCATTTTTGCATTCTGTACAGGTGAACTCTACAACCCTAGTTAGGTAGGGACAGAGTGAGGCAAAAAATGTCTACACACACATCCTTCTCGATATTACGCTACAAATGTATGTATGTATACGTATTGTGTAGTTAGGAAAGTTTGGCTGACTTTTTACAACTTTTTTTGCTCCTTTTTCTCAAGTTCTAGTTTAGTTAGTTAGTTCACAGCTACTTTATAGATATTGTCTACAGTTTACAACAGGAGTAAAAATGGGAGAGCACACTGTTGAACCAGTTTCAATGTTTTATGCAAACGTGAATATAAAGCAGACGGTAGAAAAATAAATTCAGTTTGAGATAGTACTGTTCCTAAAAATTTATTGTGTGCTACATTTCTGCCTTTTTTAAAAGCAGTTAATTTAGATTGCCTATTTGGTGAAAGTTTTTCCTTTTTTATGCTTGTTGTTTTTCGTGAACCCATCAGATTCGGAAGGTTTATTTTCTCAGGCTTATGAGAAATATAGTACATTATACACGTGAAGGTACCGTCTTTTGAAAATGATGTTTCTATATAGACTTACCTGCTTTGCAAATATCTTTGGGCTATTTTTCTTAACTCGACTTTTGCTGAGCAAAACGACCTTTTTCCCCGTAAAGTTTGGGCACGTAAAGAAAATAATAATAAAAATCCAGTGTCTACTACGTTTTTGCTCTCTCTCATGATGAATAGAGTACTGCTCAAGATAACATTACAAAA
>Ga0210040_10005559_pt1 | contig 16019 bp, 16 predicted proteins | sample CryGeyCG12114_NA_FD_185462 | JGI IMG/M metagenome (GOLD analysis project Ga0210040, IMG submission 185462) | Groundwater microbial communities from aquifer - Crystal Geyser CG19_WC_8/21/14_NA (SPAdes) (version 2) | ecosystem: Environmental > Aquatic > Deep subsurface > Groundwater | place: USA... | reverse complement strand
GCTAAAAAGTTAACTGCCTTAAATATATTAAAAACAATAGATTTAACTCTATTTTAATGAGATATATGTTAAATAATTTATTCTTCCGGCATGGCTAAAAAAATAAAAGAACAAGTAAATAAAGCCTTGAAACCGATAACTCCGCTAATAGCAAATTACAGCGGTCAATCAGGAGAAGCTGGTCTGGACGAAGTCGGGCGGGGCTGTTTGGCCGGACCCGTGGTTGCAGCCGCCGTTATATTGCCTCTTGATTTTAAACATAGCCTTTTAAAAGATTCGAAGCAACTGAGCCGGCGGCAGCGCGAAAAATTACGGGAAGAAATTTGCCGGGAAGCAATTTGCTGGGCCATAGGCGAGGTGAGCCATACCGAAATCGACCAGATTAATATCGCCAATGCTTCTTATAAAGCCATGCACCTGGCTTTGGATATCTTACCGCAGATGCCTGAATTCTTGATTGTGGATGGCAACCGATTTCAACCTTATAAAGAGATAGCTTATGCCTGCCTGGTAAAAGGCGACCAGAAATATTTTTCTATTGCGGCGGCCTCCGTTTTGGCAAAAACCTTCCGCGACGATAAAATGCGGGAATTATCTCAATTATACCCGGAATATGGCTGGGAACAGAATGCCGGTTATCCAACGGCAAAACACCGGGCCGCTATTCTGGCGCATGGTCCTACGCCGTACCACCGGCTTTCCTTCCGGTTATTGCCGGCTGGTTTAAACTTAGCAAGTGTAAACAGATATCAGTAAACAGTTATGGGTAAAGATTGGGAGTAAAAAAGTAAATTTCTAAGGGAATGCAACTAAACAGAGATATCCGGGTCTTTTAAAAGGATATCCATAAATTATATGAAAAACTTATACCTGATTGCTGTATTTCTTACTTCTCTTCTGGTTGGTTGTGCTGAAAAGAATGACAATTGTACCCCTGAATCAACGATCGGCACCTTCGCGGCAGGTAAGCAAATAGAGGTAAAATACGATGTTGAAAATAATAGGAATATTTACAGCATTGAAGAAGGCAATAATATTGTGTTCGAATACAAACATGCAAGTGCCCAATGTGCAAACACCTACGATGACGAATTACTGGAAACGCTTGCTTTTGAAGTTGACAAAGATGCAAAGCAATTTAAGTTTGTAGATAGCCAAATTGTTATTTCCCAATGCTTCTATCAGCAAATAGGTACTTGGGTTAATCTGAGCCATAACGAAATAAAAAGCGGCGTAATTGAAGGAACCCAAATTTCGGAAGGTAAATGGAAGGTTAATGTTTCTGTCTGGACGACACCGTTACTTCCTGCAGAAGTACCCAGAAAGATTGAGTTTGAACAACTATTTGTAAGATGAAATTACTACTATTAATCATGCTTGTACGGTAGCTGTCTGGTCGCCTAACCAGGTATGTTATAATATAGAACAAAACCTTACACAGCTCGGATGAAACAAAAAAGCCTGCTGATTCGCAGGCTTTTTTGTTTATATATATAACGAAAGTATTTATTTCAATTTAAGTAAATCCAGGAATAAGCTAAAAGAATCGATGGAGGAACCGTGGGTGCCACCAAAAGAATCGAAGGTTAATGGTTTTTCGATGTAGCCGCTCACATTTAAATGCTGGGCGGCCAGCCGGTCGGTATCTTCGTTAGAAGTAGTCATGATAAAAACGTTTAAGTCTTTTAATTCCGGATCTTTTCTGATCTCGGTTAAAAACTCGATACCGTTCATTTTGGGCATATTAATATCCAGCATTACTACGCTGGGTAAAGGATTTAATTTGGGCATTCCCTCGCCGCGTAACATTGCCAGGGCTTCGCGGCCATTGCGGGCCGTATGCAAGGGCAGGTTTACGTTTATCTTTTTTAATTCCCGCTCCACGTTTCTAATATCCAGGTAGTCATCTTCGACTAGCAGTAAGCTTACTTCCGTACTATCCATAATAAATTGCAAAAAACTTTAAAGTATTCTAATAATCAGATTATATAACCCGGTCTTTGGGCCAGGAAAAAGTAAAAGTAGCTCCTTGTCCCAGTTCTGATTTTACCTGAATGGAACCTGATTGACGATCTAATATCTTTTTGACAATGGCTAAACCTACGCCGGTGCTTTCTACTGCATCCCGCTCCTGCAAGGTCTGAAAAATAATAAAAATCCGATCGTGGTATTCCGGATCTATACCTGGCCCATCATCGGTTACGGAAAAAAGGTAATTATGTTTTTCTTCCCGGCAACTAATGGTAATCAGGCCTTGAGGTTTATCGTGGTATTTTATGGCGTTACTAATCAGGTTAGAAAATACTTGTTGCAGTTGAATTTTTACGGTGTATAAAACCGGCATTTGGGTGGTTATTGTTACCTTTATGTGCTCCGGAGGTGCTAATAAATCTATTACTTCCGTTAATAATTGCTGCACATCCACTACTTCTTTCACTTCTTTGGTGCGGCCGATGCGGGCCAGCGCCAGAATACCGTTAATCAGGTTTTCCATGCGGTGTACCCGGATGCGCATCATTATCAGGTATTCCTGAATATGTTCGGGCAATTCTTTGCCCATATCTTCTTCTACCCACCGCGACGCATTTTCAATTCCCCGTAAAGGCGCTTTTAAATCGTGCGACACCACGTAAGCAAACTGATCGAGTTCTTTGTTTTTCGCTTCCAGTTCCGTAATTGTCCGGTCGATGGTAGCCGACATTTTGTTTAAGGACGTAGATAAATAACTGAGTTCGTCGCGGGAGTTATCTTGTATCTGGGTTTTATAGTTGCCGTGCGAAATCTTCTCGGCCAAGGTTACCATGGTCATAATCCGGCGCGAAATAATACGGGTAATATAAAAGGCCCAACCCAAACCAATGATAATTGAGATAATAGTTAAGGTGGTAGATACCTGCCCCGTAAGGGCAATACTGTTGTTGAGCCGATGACGGCGGGCTTCCCGCACCCGGTATTCAATCGCATTAAAATTTTTAAACATCTGGCGCATACTGTCCATCATTTCCTTTCCCTGCTTGTTCATGGCCACATCCGCATTTTTTAAGGCATCCAATCCGGCGGTAGGTTCCTGGTTACTGTTGCGTTTCTGGACAATAAGGGGTTCGGCAAATTTTGTATACCAGCGATTATGTGTAGTTTGTATTTGTTCGAGCTGCGCTTTTTGTACCGGCGAATCTTTTACGCGGGTGGCGAGTTCTTTAAACATGGCAGGCAATTGACTGGTGGCCACCTGGTAAGGTTCCAGAAATACTTCGTTGCCGGTTAAGAGAAAGCCCCGCATGCCTGTTTCCATATCTATGATGTAGCGTTGCAGGGCCGATGAGCTACGCACTACTTCCTGCGATTGGGCCACCCATTGGCTGTTTTCCAGCATGTCTTTTGATAGCTGGTAGTTAATAATGGTAACTGCCGCAAAAAGGAAAGAAATCAGAACAAAGCCGGCAAATAATTTAGTGGATAATTTCATTTATCTTCCGTAGCCTGTAAACAAGTTAGCAAATAGCAAAAAAATGTTCTTTTGGGCAAAGGTAGTAAAAGGTTTAGTGCAATTTCGTGTTCTGGTTGAAAGTTATACTTCAACAGCAAAAAAATCAAACTTAAAAGCCTTATACAAAGAAATAAGCATTGGGTTAGCCGCAGATCTTTTGCCCCTAGGTAATTAGAAATAAATATTTGCGGGTGTAACTAAGTACTGCTTGAGCAGATATTTATATAAATCTTATTGCGGTATAAATAAAAAATCCGGTAAAGAATAAACCTTACCGGATTTGGGTACTTATATTAATTATAATTACAAAGGCTGAATATTAGAGAATTGATTTGTAGTATCCAGCACCACGTCTTGTTTTGTGTCTAAGTTAATTACTCCTGATACGGTATGACCATAATCGTCAGAACCACTGTAATATAAAAGAGAACCGTCCACGGTAATCATTTTTTCAAAAAAACCAACTAAAACTTCACCTTTTTTATTTAATGTGGTTTTATCTAATAACGTTACCCGGTCGGTTTCTTTTACCAGGTAATATTTATCTGAACTATACAACACTTTATTAGGTTCACCGATTTTGAACCTGCTACTAGGTACAGATGCATCATCGAGGTATAAGCCAATATCACTTTTTGCTGTTACCTGACCTGCTGCCGTTAAGTAAGTAAGTGTATATTCAATGCCCCCGTATTTATAGGCGTATGGCAACTGAAGAGCTACCAGATCGCCGTTAGCTAAGCGTAAATTTTCGTGATTAAGCTGTAATTGGTTAGAGGTGGTATAAGCACCCGTTTCCATATCAAAATAGCGCTTGGTACCCTCGCCAGCCGAACAGTCACCAATGATAGCCATTTTATTGTTGTTATAAGATGCCATGTTTTCATTCTTGGAAATACAATCCGGCAAATCATAGCCTTTACGGGTAACATGGTTAACTAATCTGTTGCCGTTGGCATTAACAATAAGACTAAGATTACCCGAATTTACGTGGACATAAGAAGTGGCGGGCAGCACCTGGCTTCTATCTACGGTTAAGGTTTTGGTATTTAAAATAGCTAAATTAGAAAATACCAGATCGCCATTATCATTTTCGCCTTTATAAGTACCTACTTCTTTCAGTTCAAGCCAACTGTTATCAAATTTGACGAAAAAGGCAGTTGTTCCATAGTTGGTAAGCACGTAGATGCCGTTGGTAGTTACCCGTACATCTTTTACTTCAAAGTTATCGATAATGGGTGCTATCCGGCCTTGCGCATCGGCCATATAAAGGGTAGTGAGATTGGTGCTGGGGTCGTTATCGGCTGGCGTGGTCAGGATAGCTTTAGCACCACTCAATACAAAGTTTTCTTTCATGGCCGCTACCACGTTGGCAATATTAACCGGCATGGTGGCAATTGGCTCTTGAGGCGTTAATTCTTCCTTGGTACAACTCTGAAATAAAACAAAAGCACAGAATGCAACGCTGGTAAAAAGTTTTTTCATATAAAGAAATTCAAATATTAAGCTTGTTTAATGCAATCAAGCTAATCTTCATATCATTAGCAAGCATTCCGATAAAAGTTTTTTTATAAATTAAATTAGATATATCTTATTTTGTATATCTAGCTAAAAGCTTATATTAAAATTTGTAAAAACTTATTGTAATGCCGTCCCTAACGTATTCTGAACAGTTAGGCAGGTGTATGGAAATGATAAGTTAACCTTGCCGGATTTGTGTATTTAGCTTTTTAAAATTACAATGGCTGAATGTTACTGTACAGATTCTCCGTATCCAGAACAGTATTTTGATTCGTATCTAAGTCATAAACCCCCGACACTGGTTTATTATTCATATCTACTCCTGAATAATATACCAAAGAATGTACCAGCGAAAGAGAGAGATCAGATAGTCCATTCAATATATCACCCTTATGTACCAAAGCTTTATCGAATACTTTTACTTTATCAGCTTCTCTGCACATATAGTATTTATCGGAACCGAACAGGACTTTTCCGAATTTAGAAACTGGGTCTACCGGAACAGAACTGTAAATAATACGGTCCGGTATTACTTCTCCATCATTATTTTGTTTAACATATAACTGAGCAAGTTTAAGATTGCGGTCAGTTTCTGATGCTTGTTCAATTTCTATAATACTACCGTCGTCTAATCGTAATACATCAAATTTTAGGGTAAAATACCTGGTTAGTGGTTGGGTTGTTCGCTTACCGGTTTTCAGGTCGATAAGCTGACAACCGATAACCCAAGGGATTAACGCAAAGTCGGTACCTTTGAAGAACGCTATAGAGCTGTATGGATTTATTGAAGGTCCTCCATAAACAATATGTTCAACATGGGTAACATGATTCCTGATCCTGGCACCAGTGAAAATACCGCGACCATTAACCTCACCAATAAAATCAAGATTTCCGGAATTAGAACCTACAAAATCATATTGTGCGAGCTGTTGCGACCTGTCTAGTTGCAAGGTTTGGGTATTTAAAATAGCGCCGGTAGAAAATACCAAATTGCCATTATCATCTTCTCCTTTAAACTCGTCTACTTCTTTCAGTTCAAGCCAACTGTTATCAAATTTGACGAAAAAGGCGGTTGTTCCATAGTTGGTAAGCACGTAGATACCGTTGGTAGTTACCCGCACATCTTTTACTTCAAAGTTTTCGATAATGGGTGCTATCTGGCCTTGCGCATCGGCCATATAAAGGGTGGTGAGATTGGTGCTGGGGTCGTTATCGGCTGGCGTGGTCAGGATAGCTTTAGCGCCGCTCAGAATAAAGTTTTCTTTCATGGCCGCTACTACGTTGGCAATATTAACCGGCGCGGTGGCAATTGGCTGTTGAGGGGTTAATTCTTCCTTGGTACAACTCTGAAATAAAACAAAAGCACAGAGTGCAGCGCTGGTAAAAAGTTTTTTCATATAAAGAAATTCAAATATTAAGCTTGTTTAATGCAATCAAGCTAATCTTCATATCATTAGCAAGTTTTTTTGTAGAAGATATTTTATAAAAAAACTTGATAAATTATAGGAAATTTCGGAATGCGTGTTTTGTTATAATTTTATCATTCTAAAAGTTAGGGTAATAAATATTATGCGTAATTAGGTTAATAAAAGCTTATTATAACCGGAGTAGAAGTGATAAATGGCACCAGCTAAAACTTGTCGCAGATGGTTTTTGAAGTTAATTGCTTGTACCTTTATCCGGATACCCGCTTTGGGGTAATGTTACTCGGTATACCTGTATAAGCCATAAAATGCACCAGCAACACCAATACGCCTTAACCGTTCAATGGGCCGGCAACACCGGTTTGGGCACCAGCCACTACCGTTCTTACAGCCGCAGCCATACCATTATTGTCCCGGATAAAGTAGCTATTCTAGCATCCTCCGATCCGGCTTTCCTAGGCGATCAGACAAAGCATAATCCGGAAGAACTGTTTCTGGCTTCTATAGCGGCTTGCCACATGCTTTGGTATTTACACCTGTGTGCTGAAGCGGGCGTAGTGGTGCTGGCTTACACCGACCAAGCCACCGGAACCATGACCGTAACCCCGGCGGGCGGCGGGCATTTTACCGGCGTTACGTTATCGCCTACGGTACAGGTACAACACCCCGCCATGCTAGGGAAAGCGAATGCGTTACATGAAGAGGCCAACAAGCGCTGTTTTATCGCTAATTCCTGTAATTTTCCGATCCATCATAAACCTACTTGTCTAACCAAAGATGCTCCAAATGAAGCCTAATTGTGAGAATTGCGGAAAAAAGCTGCCTTACAATAGCCCCGAAGCCATGATTTGTTTTTTTGAATGTACATTCTGCCGTATCAGGTGTTATCACCTGACACATAACTGCAGGTCTTAGTTCTTACCCCAAATAATATATCTGATCATGCTAACGGAACACCCGCAATTTTTACGGCTACTATATTAGAATGGAAGTACTTACTAAAGCCGGACAAATACAAGGATATTGTGATGCAAAGTTTGCAGTTTCTGGTAAGAGATAAACGTATATTGTTGTATGGTTTTGTTATCATGCCCAACCATATTCATCTGATTTGGCAAATGCGGGAAAATAGCCGGCAAGCGGACGTACAAAGAGATTTTCTGAAATATACCGCTCAGCAAATTAAGTTCGACTTGCAGCAAAACCACCCGGCCGTACTGGAAAAGTTCCGGGTACAGGTAAAAGACCGCTCGTATCAAATATGGGAGCATCGGCCGTTGTCGGTGCCGCTTTGGTCTAAGTTGGTGTTTGAACAAAAATTAAATTATATTCACCAGAATCCGGTACAGGAAAAATGGAAGTTAGCTGATTTACCGGAGAACTATTACTACTCCAGTGCCCGGTATTATTTGCTTAACCAGGATGATTGGGGATTCATTACGCATTATGCGGAGTAAGTGTCAGGTGATAACACCTGACACGGCGGAAAGCACCAGCAATTAGCTATCATCTTAGAAAAATTATTCAGGTTTACTCAACATTTTAATAGCTTGCAATAGATCTAAATTAGGATCGTCATAATAACCTTCATTTACTATTTCTTTTTTCATAGGGTCGTATGTCCAATAAATGGCATTGTAATCTGAATCTTTACTCCAAAAACTTGTACAAACTAAGAATTTATTATTTTTTGGAAGGACTGAAAAAGTAATTGGCATAGAAATTACACGTACAAGTACCTTATCCGAATGATAAACAAAAGAGAATCTAGGACCTAGAAGTTGATCGCTATTGCTATAATTAAATTCATTATTATAGCTATCTACATTATGAACATTATAAACGTCAATAATTAATGATACTTTATCAGCCGGAGTAGGTGATTCATTTATAACTGTGACACAAATTAATCTTTTGCTGTTTCCATTAAGAGATTTAATATCAATTCTAGCATTTAATATCGGTTTTTTTCTTCGCTCGAAAAGTGCTTGTACTAGGCCATGAGGCGCATGCTTAGCTTCAGTTTCCAAACGAATATAATATCTTCCGTCTTTATTTACCTGATGAGGAGGAGTTGGGCTTTGGGCAACATCAATTAAATATATAGAGCCTTCTGGTATCTGAAATTGTTTAATTTTTATTGTTGTTGGGCTGGGTATAACATTGGTTGCAATTTTTTGATAAAGCCAATCTTTATTACTAAAATTAGAGTATATTAACTCTCCTTGACAATATGTAACTGTATTCTTCCCTACAGTTTTCTTACTCTCTCTAGGAGTGCCAACAATTAATAATCCTCCTTCAGTATTTAGAAATGCAGCAACTTCTTTATATATATCGTCAATTTCAACCTGACCACTCTTAAATTCAAGAATTGAAGTTTCTTCCTGAGGTGTTAGAAAGAAATTCTTTACATCTTGTAAAATAATTTCCTCTGGTTCTTTATTAAAGATTTTTGGGATAAAGTAATCGGCCATATAATTATATTTTCCGCCATGTTAGGTGATATCACCTGACACTTAATCAGTGAAGAACATTAATCTGCTAAGATATTTATTCCTAGAATATTAACCAATAAAACCCCTAAAAACAAAAAAAGCCTTGTAAATCATTGACTTACAAGGCTTTATATTGTTAAAATGTACCCAGAGCCGGGGTCGAACCGGCACAACAGTGAAGTTATTGGTGTTTGAGACCAACGCGTCTACCAATTCCGCCATCTGGGCAGGCATCGTGGTTACGATTGGGATGCAAACTTAGTTAAACTTTCCTGAATACGCAACAGGTATTTTTTCTTTAAATAATAGGTTTTTATTTGCTGCAGGGCTTCGTCGCGGGTAAAACCTTCTAACATAGGATATTGCTGCAACGTGGGCCGGATGTCATTTTCCAGGCTAGCGTTCAGGCTAATGGTTTCCTGACTTACTTTTTCAAAATTATCCTGGTCAAAGTCAAATTCCAGCTCCATAATCTGCTCGTTCAGCTCCATCATCTCCATTAAAAAGTCCTGGGGCAAATCGTTGTTTTTACCTTCTTCCAGCAAGCCGTGCTGCCCCAATATATAGTGCATGCGGGCATCGGGGTTGCTCAGGGTGCGGTAAGCGTTGGTATTAAGCGTAGAAAGCGCCAGTATTTCGCTTTGCTTTTCCGGGCTTTCGTTCGCGTGAAAATCCGGGTGGTACTGCCGGCTTAAGGCGTAATACTTATTTTTGATTTCCTTTTCGTCGGGCAGGAAACTTTCGGGTAGCTGGTAAAATTCGAAGTAGTTCACGGAGCAAAGTTAAAAATTATATCTGTATGCATACTGCTATTCCGCAATACGGGTTCCGGTTACCGGCTGTTCTGCCACGTAAACCACCGATGAAAAAGCCAAAGGCGGCGCCCCAAATAATTTTTTAGTCTCCGACCAAACGCCCGCAAATAACCCGGAATGCCGGTAATTGTTTAAAGCTGCTTCCGAATCCCAGTGGCTGTAAGTACTAAAAATATGCGGGGCCTGTGCGTCCTGCCACAACTCCAGGTGCTGGCAGCCAACAAAAGCCCGGATTTTGGGTTGCGCCGCGCGGAAGATTTCTAAAAAAGCGGCCGTTTGGTCTTCCCGGAAAGTCATTCGCACTATTCTGATCAGCATGCTAAACCAAAGTTTAAATAAAGTTTAATATATTCCAGCCGCAATAAACCGCCGTACTAATTTCGGAAGCTTATTCAGATTTAATAAGGCAAAAAGCTCCTCTCCTAAGATTAGGAGGGGTAGGGGTGGTTGATTTTCCTGACAAGAAAACTTGCAAGTAAAAAATTAAGATTTTGGTTAAAGCAATATAGCAAAAGATAAAGGCAAACTATAGTGCAAATAATTTTACCACCCCTACCCCTCCTAAAATAGGAGGGGAGCTTTTGCTTTATAGAAATAAATAGTCGTGGTACTTATTATCTTTCCAGAAGATATCTGTCGGGAAAAAGTGCTAGGTAGTTGTGGTCGGATAAAAGTTTACGTCTACCCGCGAATCGAAATGCAGGCCCAGCAGCTCGGAGGCGTTACCTTTATTAATGCCGATGGATAATAAATTCTGAGAGGTAAAAACGCAAACGCAATCGCCTTCGTCCACGGCGTTATACCGGTCCTGGATGCGGTCTACGGTTTCGCGGGCAAACTTAATGGTAAATTGCCGGCCGTGCCCAATGGCATCGATGCTGTCGCGCGAAATATCGGTAATCAGGTTGCCGTAATGATCGATGTGGATGATATGGCCCGTAATAGCGTGATCGCTGAAGCGGAGTTGGCGGTTAATAAGCTCCCGCATAATGTTGGTGGTTTGGCCCAACGCCAGAATATCGCCGCCCTGGGCCAGGAAAGCCGCCGCCGGGGCCAGAATTTCTTTGGCCGGGTGGGCCAGTTTACCGGTGCTATCCAGCAGCACCAGCACTTCGGGCCGCGATTCCGTTAGTAAAGATAAAATACCATTATCGGGCGCCAGGAAATAATGATTTTTATATTTAAGCGCGTGGTACCGGCCACCTTCGCCGCCTTGCGAGTCCACGGCCAGCAGGTGCACCGTGCCTTCAGGAAAGTCGCGGAAAACAGCGTTGGTAACGTATACCCCGTGCACAATATTAAAAGGCTCCACGGCGTGTGAAATATCTAAAATCTGCGCCTGGGGGTAGTTTTTTATAATGCTGGCTTTTACGGCTGCTACGTAATGGTCGGTGTATCCAAAGTCAGATAAAAACGTAATCAGAGCCATAAGCACGAATTAAATTAGCACTATTTTTGTTTATTACAAAAGTAAGAATTATTTTAAATACGAAATTCATCTATATCACGATAAATAGCAATTAAGCATTTGGTAGAAAAAGTTATAACCCTGGAAAATATATCGCTTATAGATTTCCTGGGAGTTGATAATCAGAATATTAAGCACCTGGCGGCTGCTTTTCCGAGCAGCAAAATAACCAGCCGGGGCAACGAAATAAAAATCCAGGGCAAAACGCCGGAGATTACGAAAATAAACGAAATTCTTTCTTCGCTGATTGAGCACTATCATAAATACGGACAGATAAACCAAAACAGCGTGAACAAATTTATTGCGCCCGACGCCGATTTAGAGGAAAACGTAATTGCGACTTCGCCGGATGTTTTGCTATACGGCAGCAAGGGCGGCATTATTAAAGCCAAAACGCCTAACCAGCAACGCCTGGTAGATGCCGTAGATAAAAACGACATGGTATTTGCCCTGGGACCGGCCGGTACCGGTAAAACGTATATATCGGTGGCCCTGGCGGTACGGGCTTTAAAGAATAAAGAAGTAAAGAAAATTATTATTTCGCGCCCGGTGGTAGAAGCCGGCGAAAGCCTGGGTTTTTTGCCCGGCGACATGAAAGATAAAGTAGATCCGTACCTGCGCCCGATTTACGATGCCCTGGAAGATATGATTCCGGTGGAAAAGCTGAAGTATTACTACGAAAACAAAATTATTGAAATAGCACCGCTGGCGTACATGCGCGGCCGAACCTTGAATAATGCTTTTGTTTTGCTCGACGAGGCCCAAAACACCACGCCAATGCAGATTAAAATGTTTATGACCCGGATGGGCCCCAGCTCCAAAGTAATGATCAACGGCGACCGCTCGCAGATTGACTTACCAACAAAGCAAAAATCCGGTTTAATCGAGGCCATTCATATTCTGAAGGATATAAAAGGAATTGCTCTGGTAGAGTTGAAAGCCGAAGACGTGGTGCGTCACCGCCTGGTAAAATCGATTATTGAGGCGTATACCAAAGCCGAGGAAGCAGCCCAGAACCGGGAGCCGGTGAGAATTGAAAACAGATAATAATTTTACAGAATTTATACCCATTAATAGCGCAGGATTAGCCTTCTGCGCTATTTTAGTTTAAAGTATTTACTTAATTAGCTTTGTTTTAAGGCCGCTCTGGCACAAGCGAGTATTTTATAAAAACCGATCTGGCGTATTTTTAAATGCAGGTTTATTTTAGCGGGTAGAATTTTATCCGCTTATTTTGTGTTGGCATTATCATCCAAGTTGATGTATTCATTTACAGTCTGGTTCTGAATAAGCCAGAGAAACTTATCTCACCTTTATTATGGTTAGCGTAAACAAAATTGAAGATCCGGCAGATTTAAAAGCCGCTTTTGCCATCCGGGAAAAAGTATTTGTAGAAGAGCAAAAAGTGCCAGCCGACGCCGAATATGACGAGCACGAAGATATTGCCCGGCACTACCTGGCCGGTTACAACGGAGTGCCCTGTGGTGCAGCCCGTTGGCGCAAAACCCCCAATGGCGTAAAATTAGAACGTTTTGCCGTATTGCCTGATTACCGGAACAAAGCAGTAGGCACCGAAATATTAAAACTAGTATTACAGGACGTAAAAGCTACTTATCCGAACGCGGAAATATATTTGCACGCGCAACTGCCGGCAGTGCCATTTTACGCCCGGCAGGGTTTTGCGCCCGTAGGCGAAAAATTTAGCGAATGCGATATTGAGCACTACAAAATGATATTACGTGCTTAAGTGGGCGCCTTATCCTTATTTGCGGATAGTTTTCTTTTTTAGTGCGGGTATTTTAACGTACATCCGAATAAACCAGAATCCCGGATTTGTTTTACCGCTTTTTGCGGCTTTTCTCTTAACATACCTGGCGCTCTGGCTGTTGGCCCGCCTTAAGAAGTCGGCTGATTTGCACAACCTGGCCGGATTGGCGGCCTTACTGGCTTTTTACCTGGCTGGTTTTTTACAAACGCATTTTCTTACCGCTAAATCGCGGCCCGACAATATAGTTCATCAGGCGGAGTCCATTGATTATTATGTGGGCGTAGTTAATGATTACATTACGCATAAACCCAATTCGCTGGCTACTACTTTAGCGTTAACCCAAATTAAAACCGGCGGAACCTGGAAAAAGGTTTCGGGCAATGTAAAACTAACGCTTAAAAACGAAACAAAAGCCCGAACGGTAAAATACGGCACCGTATTGCTGGTAAAAGGCGCGCCCAATGCTGTAAATCCGCCGCTTAACCCCAACCAGTTTAACTATCAGCAATACTTGGCACAGGTGCAGGTTTACCACCAGCATTATTTAAAAGCCGGGCAGTTTATGGTAGTAGGGCAGAAGCCCACCCATGCTATTATCTATTTAAGTATAAAGCTCCGCGATTTTCTGGATGCCCAACTGCGGCGAAATATACCTTCGGAACGCGAATACGGTATTGCCACGGCACTGGTGCTGGGCATAAAAGATTACCTGCCCGATGATATTAAAACCACTTATGCCAATACCGGCACCATGCACGTTTTGGCGGTTTCGGGTTTGCACGTGGCCCTGCTGTTCTGGATTTTAAATTTATTTATTGGCCGCTGGCGTGAGCGATCCCCATATAAAGTAGTGAGTTTCCTGCTTTTGCTCGGGTTTATCTGGTTGTATGGTTTTGTTACGGCATTATCGGCCTCGGTGCTGCGGGCTGTCATCATGTTCAGCTTTATTTCTTTTGCGAATACCTTCCGGAAACAAGCCAATATTTACAATACTTTAGCAGCCGCCGCTTTCTTTTTGCTTTTATACAACCCTTATTTTCTGCTCGATGTCGGTTTCCAATTGTCGTTCCTGGCGGTGTTGGGTATTGTGTATTTTCAGCCCAGAATATATGGCTGGCTGGAGATAAACGCTTGGTTACCCGATAAAGTCTGGGCACTGGTAAGTACGTCGCTGGCGGCCCAACTGGCCGTGCTGCCTCTGAGTTTCTATTATTTTCATCAGTTCCCGGTTTATTTTTTACTCGCAAATATTGCGGCGGTTTTCCTTTCCAATCTAGCCCTGATAGTTGGCTTCGTGCTCTTGGGTTTGTGCTGGCTGCCGGTTTTGCCGGTTTGGCTGGGGCATATTATAGCGGGCCTATTGCAGTTAATGAATATAATCAGTGGTTTTTTGCTGAAGTTGCCGCTGGCTGTGATTAGCGGCATCGATATTAGTCCGGCCCAAACCTGGCTGCTCTACGGCCTGCTGATCTTATTTTGTTTGTTTTTGGCGTTAAAACGCTTGCGCTATTTCGCGGTTTTTACCTGTTTGGTACTGGCTTTTTCGGGACTGCAACTGGCCAAAGCCAGGAAGCAACAACACCAGCAGCTTTTTGTTATTTACCATACACCCCGGTCGGCAGCGCTGGGTTTTATTGCGGGTATGCAGGCCACTTTGCTGGCCGACTCGGCTTTCTACGCCAATCCGAAAAACCTGCAGTATAACCTACAGCCGCACTGGTGGCACCTGGGCATCCGGCAAACGCAGCAACATGCTTTTAATTCCATTCCGCCAAATGCTATTGTAGCCGCTACGGCTTTGCCCGATGGTAATAAGCTGTTTTGCTGGCAGGGTTTAAAAATTCTGTATTGCCCAAATGCGCTCCGCCGAAATTATTTATCTCGCCTCAATCCGGATTACCTGGTGTTAAGCAACAACGCTTATATAAATCCCACCCTGCTTTCCGGCATCAATCATAAATTAATAATAATTATAACAGGGGCAAATTACCAACAGTATACCCGGAAAATGCAGGCGCAAATAAAAGGTAATACTCTTATAAAACTGCACCCTACCGCCGAAAGAGGCGCTTTGGTGCTGGCTGTTGCCGACCGCAGGCATTACTAGAAAGAACCAACAGGTAAAATGAATAAGATGGAGTTAGTTGAATATTACACCCAAAACCAGATTGGCTATATTACTTTAAACCGGCCCGCCCAACAAAATGCCCTCAACCCCGGCCTGTTGCAACAATTACAGGCCGCTTTTACCCAAGCCGAAGCGGATGCAGCTTGTAAAGTTATTGTATTGAAAGCTAAAGGAGAAGTTTTCTGCGTTGGCGCTGATTTAAACAATGCGCAAACGGCAGATGTGAACGCTATTACCCCCGCTAATAGCAATGTCAGCCAGTTGCCGGCATTATTGCAGCAAATCTATACCCTCAAAAAAGTTGTAATAGCGCAAGTACAAGGCCCGGCCATTTCCGATGGTTGTGGTTTGGCGGCAGTTTGCGATTTAGCGTTTGCGGTACCCGCTGCTACCTTTGGTTTTACCGAAGTAAAGACAGGTTTAATTCCGGCTATCATCAGTGTTTTTTTGGTGCGTAAAATAGGCGCGGGCAAAACCAAACGGCTTTTATTATCCGGCGACCTGATCTCGGCAGATGAGGCGCAGACCTTGGGGCTAATTAATTTTGTGGTGCCGACTGAAGACTTAGAAAAAACAGTAGCCGCATTTGCCGATAAAATAAGCCGCGAAAATGCGACGGAGTTAATGGCCACTACGAAAGAAATAATAAACGACGTACAAACCATGACTTTAGCGGAAGGTTTGGCTTACGCTGCCGAGAAAAATACTTTTGCCCGCATTACGCCCGCTAGCCAACGCGACATGGCGGCATTCTTAGAGAAAAAGAAAATATACTGGTAATTTAAATAACTTATTTAAACATCTGGCAAATAAAACGGTTGTAAATGTATGCTGACCAATATCGGAATCGTTGTCCTGACTTTTATTTTAATGGAAGGTGTAGCCTGGTTTACGCATAAATATGTGCTGC
>Ga0210040_10005558_pt1 | contig 16022 bp, 22 predicted proteins | sample CryGeyCG12114_NA_FD_185462 | JGI IMG/M metagenome (GOLD analysis project Ga0210040, IMG submission 185462) | Groundwater microbial communities from aquifer - Crystal Geyser CG19_WC_8/21/14_NA (SPAdes) (version 2) | ecosystem: Environmental > Aquatic > Deep subsurface > Groundwater | place: USA... | reverse complement strand
CATTTTTATCGATTTAACGCTAGGCTATAGGCTGCCATGGAAACTTCGTAGGCTCTCCGTCTTTACCATGCACATAACAATTCCCTCCTGCTGCTCACCTAGAAATCTTGCTCGTTTCTGACATCGAGCAAATACAAATACAACAGAAGACCAAAAAACACTGAAACCTTTTATTGGCTCATTTCTTTAATACAAGCACAAAAATGGATCCCGAAGAAGAGGAATTCGAGGAAGAAGAAACCAACTCAGACTTCGGTCTCACAGAGGAAGTTGCAGCCGCAATGAAAGCTAAAAGAGAACGAGATCAGGAACTTGAAGACGAGTCTGTAGATGAAACAGAGAACGATGAAGAATTCCGCGAGACATTTGAAGCAGATGAGGAAATTTTTCGACTCTCTCAACTCGAGCTATCAGATAGTAATGAAGAGATGGGGGCGAAGAAAGAGAAAAAACTTAAACGAGTTAAATTGTCTTCGGATGAGGAGAGTTCTCCAGAATCCGAAGGGGATGAACTTATGGATAGACCACAAACTCCAGAAATTCCTCCAGAATATTGGCAAGTTCAGAGATTGATCAAGTATGTGAAAGCGGGAAATCCTACGGCTACCATTATTGCGATGAGTTCCCTTCGAGATTTCAATTTGCGGGATAAGTACGTACAGATTGCAGTGAGAGAGGCTGGTGGCTTGGAAGTTTTGCTCAATATGCTTGAAACGGATGAGAATCGGTGCAAAATTGCTTCATTGCTGGTTTTAAGAGAGATTAGTTCCAATCCTGAGATTAGCAGAAGCATTTATAATATGAGGGTAAAGAAACATTCCAGTCCAGTGTTCTTAAATGCTGTAAAATTACATGCAAAAAAACTCTAAAAGAGTAGAAATAAGAATGAATTCACTAATTACTATGAAAAGTCGCATGATCTCAACATTGAAAATAGATTAAAACCAGCTTGATGAAATTTTGTTAGTTTATATATAGTAAATGTTAATGATTTTTAACAGGGTCTAGATACATTGATCAATACATTGAGAGATCCATCAAAGGAGTTGAAACTTTTGTCAGCGGAAACGATTGCGAATATTTCCAAAATCCGAAAAGCCCGACGTGCTATGCGCAAAGGAGATGGAATAAATCGACTGGTACTAGATTACTAACCTTTAAATAATTTTTTTATTTACCATATACCTTGTTTTTAATATGATTCTTTGCGACATTAGGTAGACATGTTAGATTTTGAACATCCTAGCATGTTTGGGACTTCAGGTGAAGACGATTTGGATTTTGAAGTCCCACGTTGTGGGGCCTTAGCTCTTTGGTCTTTGGCACGTTCTTCTAAAAACAAAGATGCCATTCGTAAAGCTGGTGCAATTCCATTGATTGCGAAATTGCTTCAGACGCGTCACACTGCTGTGGTAATCCCTGTAGTGGGCATTTTGCATGAATGCGCTTCTGAGGTATTTAGGCAAAATTAATCATATGTTTTGTTGGCAAAGTTAAAGGTTGCTTGCTGACATTGAAACTTCTTCAAAAATGTATTACAGCCGAGTTTTAGACTAGCTATTAGAACTGAAGGCCTACTTGACCATTTTGTGGAAGGCTTGAGGAACCCAAACAACGAATTGGTTCAGTTCTGTGCTTCGGCTATTTACATGGTAAATATCAAATTGTAGGGACAAAATATTTTTTTTCAAGCTGCATTTGAAATATTTTTGGTATTTAGTGCGCAGAAGATGAAGACTCCCGTCAGATCGTTTACGAACGAGGTGCAATTGATCCGCTGATTTCAATTATTTTAGATGAAAACTTGCGAAAAAATAAGGTTTTTCATAGTCTTCCTCTAAATTCTTATGTGATGTAAAATAAAAATTTAAAATGTTGTCCCACTGTTTTAGCCATTACTTGCAGCAGCCACAGGAGCCATTTGGAAATGCTCTGCTTCCATTGCCAAAAGAGGGAGTCGATATTTAGAGCAAGGATTTATAGAAATGCTCATTTCTCTGTTAGACGATGAGCCGGAAAATGTGCTTACTAACGTAGCAGGAGCAATTGAACAAATTGTGAAAACTGATCCGAAGAATGCTTACCTTATCAAAAAAGCGGGTGCTATTCCTCCTCTTATTGGATTACTTACGATCAATAATCCGGTAATAATAAAAGTCTATATGGATTTATTACTTGTTTATTCTTGCATTCAAAAATTCTCACTGTGCCGTATTTGGAAACATTAATTTAACGTTGTTTTAAATTTATAGTATTTGCTAGTGAACGCTACAAAAGCTGTTGGTGAGTTAGCGCGGGATCCCGAAGCCCGAAGAGAAATGGATGAGCAAGACGGTTTCCGATTGGTTTGGTCTTTGTTAAAGCATCCATCAAGTTTGGTACAAGCTTCTGCAGCTTGGGCTATTTGTCCATATGTGGAAAGCTCCAAAGTAAGTTGAAAATATAAATATTAAAAAAATATTAAGTATAAAATATGAAGGAATTCAAAAATAATATATAAATTTAAAAATGACATTTATCAATTGAATTTCTGACTAGGAATCCGGAGATACCGTCCGAAACTTTGTCGGAGGACTCGAAGCATTAGTAAATCTCTTGAAATCTGAGGATGTGCAAGTACAAGCGGCAACATCACAAGCTGTTGCTGTTATTGCTACTAATTCTGAGAATTTAGCCATTATGAGTGATCACGGAGTGGTTCGCAATTTATCTCGACTGACTCCTACGGTAGGCATTTGCTTACTCAAAATGCAATAATGTACTGCACAATTTATAGTATCCACATATCCACATGCAACATGCTTAACGTATAAAACGTTTTTTTTCCAGCAAAATGACTTGCTGCGAAGATGTCTCGCTTCAGCCATAGCAGAATGCTGCAATTACAAGCAAAACGCGACAGAATTTGGTCGGCGTAAAGCAGTGAGTCCAATTTGCTGCTATCTAGCTTCCGAAGATGTTTTGGTTCATAGAGCTGCATCTAAAGCCCTCGCCAATTTATCCTCAGATCCACGCAATTGTATAACAATGCATCAGTGTGGTGTAGTTCCGGTAAAAACATAGTTCATCGAACAACCCAATAATAATATTATGATTATTATGGCATCATTTTTTTTCCTTGTAGTATATGCTAAACATGATTGGATCCCTGGATAACGAATTACAAAAGGCATGTGCAGGAGTCATGTTTAATATTCGGAAACTGGCCCTAGCCACTGAAAAAGTCCGGTTGAGCTAAAAAAATCATTACATTTTTTGATGCGATCAAACAAATCCATACAATCGTTAGTTTGGATTTTTGAAATAATAAAGCAAACATAACTTCGTCCGAAATTTTTTTTTGCATCTTAGCATGATAAACCGATGAGTGAAAATACAGGGTGAAAACAATGGAGTTGCCTCAAATATTCGTCATAGTTGATAGCGCCATCTCACAACTATAGGAGAATATACATGCCGGTATATAGATATTGCATCATTCTGTTCACCATACAAATTTGACGTAGGAAAAGTGCTCCATGTGTTTGTTTTTTGAATTTCGATTGTTGAAATCTGTTTCATTTTCCTGGAATTTATGGGTTGTTAATTATTTATATAATTTTTAAATAAAGTGTGCAAAATTCAGAAAATTTCATATATCTGGACTGACTGAGTATGGCTACTGAGCAAGCTGCTAAGGGCTTTGTTGCCCAGCCTCATTTATCAAAACAAGATCTTTCGACACTTGTAAGATTCCTTTTAACTAACTGCAACGAAAGTTTCGATATTGCTGTAACATGTACGCACAATTTAACTTTTTAACTTACTAACTACGGGCTGATTTTATTACAGGACGTGTCTAAATTGAACCCCCTGTCCCCCGAAGTAATAAGTCGGCAAGCGACAATAAACATTGGCACCATCGGCCATGTAGCTCACGGAAAATCTACAGTAGTTAAAGCTATTTCTGGAGTGCAAACTGTCAGATTCAAAAATGAGTTAGAGAGGAACATCACTATTAAATTGGGTATGACTAAAATTGTTGATACTATTTGTTTTGACCGACGTTGTTTTTACATTAACAAAAACTGGTTAGAGTAGGCCAGGCATTTATGATTTTTTTTGTCTCACAGGTTACGCTAATGCCAAAATCTACAAATGCGACAATCCCAAGTGCCCACGCCCTACGTGCTTCATTTCGGGAGGATCTGCCAAAGACGATTCCTTCCCTTGCTCGTCTTCTTCTTGCTCTGGTCGTTTCAAATTAGCTAGACACGTTTCCTTTGTAGATTGTCCTGGTCACGACGTTCTTATGGCCACTATGTTGAATGGAGCAGCAGTCATGGATGCTGCATTATTGCTCATAGCTGGGAATGAATCTTGTCCACAACCTCAGACGTCCGAACATTTAGCTGCTATCGAGATCATGAAGTTGAAGCACATTATTATTTTGCAGAACAAAATTGATTTGGTCAAAGAGAATCAAGCTAAGGAACAGTATGATCAGATAATGAAGTTTGTGCAAGGTACGTTGCTGCAAGTCAATCAAGAAGTTTTTGTGAAGTGCCATGGCATATAAAATGTCAATATCAATTTTTTACGTTACGTTGCCATTTCAGGTACTGTGGCAGAAAATGCTCCAGTGATTCCGATTTCAGCCCAGTTGAAGTACAATATTGAAGTACTCTGCGAGTATGTCATAAATAAGATTCCGATTCCTGATCGAGATTTCACTTCCCAACCTCGGCTCATTATCATTCGGTCTTTTGATGTGAACAAACCGGGTTCAGAGGTAGACGATTTGAAAGGAGGAGTTGCTGGGGGTTCTCTCCTCAAAGGGGTCCTTAAGGTTTGTTATGCCTTCAAGTTTATCTTTCGCTTGTCTCTGGATCATCGTCAATGATCGTTGTACAATCAAAAAATTAATTACCTTTTTTTTAATCATAGGTTGGCCAAGAAATTGAAGTAAGACCTGGACTGGTTTCCAAAGACTCTAAAGACAATTTAACGTGTCGTCCCATTTTCTCCAGGATCGTTTCTCTCTATGCTGAACAAAACGATTTACAATACGCTGTGCCTGGTGGACTTATTGGTATGCAGCTATTTTTTAAATTTCAATTTGCCAATCGAATATTGCATACGTTTTTTCAGTTTTTGCGTCATTTTGATTTGGTCAATAGGTGTGGGTACTATGATTGATCCAACCCTGTGCCGAGCAGATCGTATGGTTGGTCAAGTATTAGGATCTGTGGGTGCTTTGCCTGACATTTACATAGAGATAGAAATTTCATATTACCTACTCAGAAGATTGCTTGGTGTTCGCACAGAAGGAGATAAAAAAGCTGCCAAGGTTTGATTCTGCTAGCAAACGACTTGTATTGAATGTAGATATTTTGCTCAGAGTTGAATGTGTTTTTGCTTACAGGTGCAAAAACTTTCAAAAGGTGATGTGCTTTTGGTAAATATTGGTTCACTGTCCACGGGTGGACGAGTCAATGCAGTGAAGGCTGATTTGGCTAAAATTACTTTAACGAATCCAGTTTGTACTGAAATTGGTGAAAAGATTGCGCTTTCACGTCGTGTTGAAAAACATTGGAGGTAAGTGTTCAGAAAGTGATTTATGGATTAAATTGCGGTGAGTAGGTGAATAAACTTCATATTATATCACAGATTGATTGGCTGGGGTCAGATTCGAAGAGGGCAAACAATACAACCCACCGTAGAGAAATAAATAGAGTATTCCAATTCCAAGTATACTATAACACTAGTAAGCTTAATTTGTAAATGTTAAATACATGTATTTTATACTTTGATCGAAATTTTTTGCTCTGAATAATAATATGATGTTTTTTGTGTGCATTTTTGAATTGATAATAGAATCATATAAGTGTTGTTTCCGTATTAGATTTGATAGGCAACTTTTGATTGATCCTCCCAAGATAATATTGAAAATCATGATAAACAAAGGTAAAAATAAAGATTTGAAGAATACCAAAGTTGCATTGATCATTGAACGTCTTATTTTGTCTATTTCGCTCTACACTCATTTTGACAAATTTCAATAATTTGCAATTCATCAACAATTTAACAACTACATAAATTTTCTAATTGCGATTACTATAATATATCATCACACGCTTCAATATCGACGATAATATATCACACGGTAAAAAAAGATTTGTAGCAATCAAGTGAGTACAAAGGGTCAAAAAGTTCAATCTCTCTACACATATAATTTACTATTTAAACTATTACACAATTAAATACAACAATACAAGCAAATAACTGGTGAGAAATGACTATGTTCATTGGTAGTAAAGAAGCTGTTGGAGCAATGAACAGGAAATGCAAATATTGTTTCAAAATTTTCACTTTCTCTTCTCCCACCAACTATTCATCAATTCAAAATATCAAACAAACGGAAGTATTCAATTTGATATGCGCAAATATGCACTAAATGAATTTATCTAGATAGATATCAGTCAACCACTATCATCTATGCCTAATCTAATTTTTAATTATCATGCATTATGCATTTAATTTCAACGCCAACTGTATTAGTTTTGCTTTGTAACCATCCAATGACTACAGAACCAATATTGTCACTTCCTCTGCTAATGCTAGCAATATTTAACCCTGCCATAATAACTACTTCTATGATTTAACCCTACAGAGATCTTTTGTGATTGTATCAGCAAACTGTACATCGCAAGTAACTTACACATAACGTTCGATTCACAAACACACAGAGTCATTCAAAACAACAGTCAAATTAAATATCAGCAAGTTTAAGTTTTGAACATACAAAAAGAGCACCCCCTTAATTGATAACCAATAATAAGTTAAACTACATTTAGCTACAGACAGACTGAGGCAAAAAAACTATACAAACAATAACAGCACGACAGCATACAAAAATGGTGGATGCTAAACAGAAATTTAAAAAGACAATACTATATTTGACACACTGATTGAATTGACGGTTGCAGTCGATTATTAAAGCTTAAAGCTAACCAGCCTAGATCATTTCGATGCGAAAATAAATGCTAACAGTCTTAAACGAAATATTTAACTTTTTAAAACTTAACCATGAACCATCAGAATCAAATCAAAATAGAATCTATGTCCAAAAAGTAAAGGATTTCTAATCCCTTAATTTTCCATGGGAGTAACAGGAATAGTGGTGACATACACTTCATTACTATGTTGATGATCAAATTTTTCAGAGTTCCCCTTGCAATCAACAACACTGGTGCTACCGGGGCTATTAAAACTATTATTACTATCATTATTGTAACTGTCGTTCTTCACTACGAGTTTAATGGAATCAGAACTTGAATTATTGTCTCCACCATCAATTCCACCAAATGGAGAGTGTTTGGGGGGAGTAGTTCCGTTGCTTTTACTATTGTTACTCACTGCACTCATGGTGATCGTGATAACTGACTTTTTCTGGGGTGATTTCAAAACTTGCTGACTAGAACTCATCTCAGGGGAATACGTAGAGTTATTAATTACACTACTGCTATTGATATTGTGTGCATTTCCATGCTGAACACTATGATTGGAGTGACTAATCGAAGCGTTTTGAAAATCTGTAGCATTTTTGGTGAAATTAGATTCGCTGGCACTGCTTTGTCCGCCATTAGTTTTTCCAGTCTGTGGCACGAAGAACGATGAAGACAAAGAAGAATTCTCAGAGGAATGATAAAACTTATCAGAATTAGTAACCAATGAACTGGATTGCTCTTCTTCCTCTTCTGGTACTATTCGGCTATCTTCTTGCTCCGCTTTTGGAGGACTTTTTGCTAAAACTTCATCCTTATGCGCGGAAGCTTTCTCCACAGTTATGATGGCAACAGGTTCTGACTGAGCAGATGGCACACGGGGAGGTGGAATTAATGTTTTAATATTATCCAAAAATCCAAAAGGTAGCTGTGGAAGTTCGTCGTCAGCTGGATCACCAGCAGTATCTAATTTCTTGCGTCGAAGATCTTCTAAGCATTTATGGTAATGTACTGTGATTACTGTATCAATATCTACTATGAAATCTTCGGGTAATGTCACTTGAAGGAAGTTTAGAATGTCATCAAAGTTTTTCATAGAGAGAAGGGTTTTTTGATGGATTTTAAGAATCATATAGGCCGCCGTAATGAGAGTTCTGTCTCCTTCCAAGAAATATATATCCCACAGCCTTAGAGCTAATGGAAATGGCACACGATCTAGGAAGCATAGAAAAAACCATTTCAAAGTATACAGGTTGGAGTCAACTCCGTGCTTATTGAAGTGCTTGTGAAGCTTTGGAAGTAATTTGGAAACGATTCGGTCATGATGGGACTGGAATCGGAGTAGTTTAGGAAACCCGGAAATGAAAAATCCTAGGAAATATAAATTATTATTGTTACATACTTCAAACTCCAACACGTAAAATTGAAAGTGACAGCATGCTTTTTGCTAACCATGCATTCCATAACGTGGATGAGTCATAAGTTGGGAGAGAGCCCAAAATGCTTCCTCTTCATCCAAATATACGAGCAAAAAAGCTGCCACTTGTGACATGCCTTGACAATAACCAATTTCTGTATTGTAAACAGAGTACGCAGTCAGGATATTAAACAAAGATTTCTGTTTCACTCCATATCGTTCTCGAAACATTATGTGGTTACGGAAGGTCCTATTGATGTCTAGGTCTATTTGCCGGATGTCCGGAGAATATTTGCGAGCCAAGTCGCACATTTCCTGGAACATATACAAAATTAATATACATTCGTTGATGCTAGCTCCTCACTTCAAATAGGTTTTGGACAATATTGTTAAATACTTGATAAGTATCTGGATGTTCCATCCGTAATTCTTGTATGTCTAGAAATAGGCCCCAAAACAGACCTCGCACTTTGTTCGGAATTCCCTTATAAGTTCTAGTGACAAGTTTGGAATTGAGATCATTTTTCTGGGTTTTGAATTTATCCCATGCTTTATACATTTTGATCCATTTGTCTGCTCTAGATGCTTCCAATTCCTCTCGCCTTAACTCCTCAGTATCTCTCTTCAACGGTAATCGTGTATCACTACAATAAGAAATATAAGAATAAACATGTAGAAGAAATGGGCACAAATAGCTTTCAAATTATTATTAATTGCAGTTACTGTATATATCCATAATGATCAGTATTGTGATAAATCTCATAAGCAGGATCCTCCCAGGGGTAAATTTCTGCACCTTCTCCTCTTCCTAGATCATATTTGGCAATTATAGCCAGTCTTTCTTCCTCGAGATCACGGCTTCGTCGTTCTTCATCCATTTCAATTCGTTTTGACTTTAGATCATTCAACAATAATGAACAGTTCGATGAATTTTGATTAGATTTTCAGTAACTTCGGCTCCGATACGATGACTTTACAAACCATGGTTCATCACATCATCACCGCATGCCATTCTATATTCTATACAGATAACAGATTGACAGCAAATTATTGTAAAAGTACCAGACTCATGTCATGCCAACTCTAAACAGAATAACTTTACTCACAGTAGCAACAAGTTCGTTTATCCAAGAGAAGAGATTCTCAAATGTTTCATTTAACGACATCCACAGCCCTATATTAGAATTAATCCAAAAGCATAAACCAATAACCTAACCGAAATCACATACTCCCTCAAATTAAATTCAATTTATGCTTAACTACAATTATTGAAAATTAAATCAAAATCATTTCACTAACCTTTTTTAACTAATCGTCCCTGATGGAGGCGGAAACGGAACACTCATATTAAAATGTTATCAATTCGAACCGGAAGTATAAGACGTTATCTTTTTGTTTAATCGTTCGAGTAAACAAAACACAATTGACAATTGACAGGATTGACACTCACTCATTTACTCATAATTCATAAATAAACAGAAGTAATTACTCCCACAGCCTAGCGCAAATATTTTGTTATCATACATGTCACCAAACCGAAGTCAAAGTCAAAAACTACGAATACTTTTACACTGTTGCGGCGTTGAAACTTTACAAAAGCTTGTACCATAGAAAAGCAAAAATAGTTTGTTTTCGGCGCTGAACTGTTGCATTGATGATAGTAGGGATTGAGGGAAATTACGACAACTAACTTGTATTGTAAGTGGACTCAAAAGTCTACTAGACAATTATCCTTGTGTACGAGACAATTACTTTTTAATTTCGCTTTGGATTTGTTTAGGTTAGATAAATATAAAAAATGGAAAAAATTTCTCTTATGACGCCAAAAGGCCAACGAAGATAAGAAGAAAGCAATATTCATATTGTGCCAAATTAGACCCAACATTCAGGAAACGAGAAAAGGTAAGCAAGCATGTCCTCGTCCTTGATTGCCGGTATTGCCGAATGCCGGTTAATAAAGCAAAGGAAATTAAAAAGTAGCAATCATTTATATGACTGACTAAAAAACGGGATTTGGCTTTTGACCATTGCAGAAATCGGTAAGGCTGTCGAAATGAATTCCCTAACGGACGAGCAGCGGCGACGAATGGAAGAAAACCGTCGAAAAGCGTTAGAAAAGCGGGCAGCCGTATTTGCTGCCAGTAGTTCCAGCGGAAAGCCAAATCTGGGGTCTTCTGTGGGGGTAAAGCCTTCTAATCCACCCAAAGGAGTTCCTCAAAGAGCTTCCTCTATGTCCACAGCTGTGTCTACTAGCACAACTTCCAAAGTTCCTAATGCGGCTGCCCCTCAAGGCATTTTTAATTCGACCTACAAAAATAGTGGCAGTATTAAGACTTCCACTTGGCAGACGAAAAATCCGGGTAGCTACACGAGTAAAGGAGCCCAGACGAAATTGCCTAACAATTGGGGAACAGGTGGAAATAAAGTAGTGACCGGAACCTGTCGTATTATATCAAAGGATCGTTTTGAAGTTGACTGTGGATACCATGCGCAGTTAATTTCCATTCTGAAAGAGATTCCTGAGTCGCGATACGGTTAGTTGTTGATATGGATAACTTTCAGCCTCCATTGCATAAATGCCTCATTGATCGCCAATTTATTGAATAGACGCAGTTAACAAGAAATGGAATTTCTTGATATCTAATCATGGGGATTTAATTAAAGCTATTGAATGCCTCCGCCCAGATGTATGTATTGGTCCTATTCCTCCAAACATTTTGAAGGTCTGTTTTCTAGATAATAATTTGCAAATTAAAACTTATCACTGTCGAATACGAGTCATATGGCTTAACAGATATTTCGAACGACGTATCCGGATCCACTTGACGTTGATATTTCTAGTATAGACCCAGAGCTTTACGGAGCTCTTATGAGCTTTCAGAGGTATGGGGTACAATTTGGAGTCAGCAGAAATGGCCGGGCCATGATTTGTGATGATATGGGTCTAGGTATGTTATAGTTAATTATAAGTTATCGATTAATATTTTTTTTTTGTAAACACAACTGAATGTTTTTCAACGCTTGAATTCCAGGTAAAACTATTCAGGCTCTTGGAGTTGCTCACTATTATGTTAAGGAATGGCCTTTGCTTATTGTTTGTCCTTCATCTGTAAAGTAAGTCCACCTTTTATTAATTTGTTGAGGTTTTACTCGTTGCTTACATTTACTATTATTTCTTGTTTTTCATATAGATACACGTGGAGAGAATCCATATGGAAATGGATTCCTTCTGTTCCCCCCGGCTCCGTAAATATACTGGAAACTACTAAAGATTTAAGCTCAATGTCCCTTGCTAAAATTAGTATTATCAGTTTTGACTTATTTCTACGCAATGGTGAAAAATTGGATCATTTTCAAGTCATTATCATAGTAAGTGCTATTGTTGATGATAAGATAATATGCATTCCGGGTAAGTTTTGTAATTGGTACGTAATTGTTGCTATATTTTAGGACGAGTCACATCACTTGAAGAGTTTGAAGGCTGCACGAACCAAAGCTATTTTACCGATTTTACAGAAGGCTAAGCGTGCGATTCTTTTAAGCGGTACTCCAGCTTTATCTCGTCCCATGGAACTTTTTTCACAAATTAGTTGTATCAATAGAAACATTTTCCCCAAGTTAGTGAATATTCTGTTTGATTGTGTTCGGACAATTTTTTTATATACAGTAGAAAAAAATGCTAGTTTTAATAATAAACTTACTGCACGCACGCAATACATTATAAGTGAAGGGAGCCAAGTCATTGCACAAAGGCAGATTGTGGAAAACAAGATAGAATATGATTTTTGTTTCTTTTCAGTGTTACTGACTACGGAATTCGTTACTGTGATGGTAAAAAGACTGCGTGGGGTTGGGACTTTTCTGGTTCTTCCAATCTCGAGGAACTGAATTTAATTTTAGAGAAATCAATAATGCTTAGACGTTTGAAAGCTGATGTGCTGACACTATTACCCCCTAAACGAAGGTGAGATTTCTGGTTGATGCTCTGGAAAAATTCGCACTGTTTCAAATTTTATATATACCGATCCAATTTTAGGGAAATGAAAGTACTTGACCCTAAACTAGTACATTCCGGCTCAAAAACGTTGCAGTGTATGGCAAAAAATTACAAACTAAAATCAAAGTCCATGGAAAAGCACGGTTGTTTGTTGGAATACTATGCTGAGACTGGTAGAGTGAAACAAGACGCTGTGAGGTATGCGTAATCATATGAACACGAATGCGCGTAATAATTTCATTGAAGCCTATTTATTTTGTGTATGTAATTTTATTAGAGTCTACATTTGTGGACTGGTTGAAGAAAGGAAAAAATTCATTTGTTTTGCTCACCACAAAGAAATGCTGGAAGGCTTATCCTGCGCTTTAGACGCAATGAATTGCAAGTAATGTCCTATTTGTTTTTTATGCGTGTTTTACGTTTGTAGCTAGCTGTCGATTGGTACATAATTCATTTTGTTTCTTTAGATATATTAGAATAGATGGAACAACTTCCTCGGAAGAACGGGCTAAGCTTTGTGACTATTTTCAACACACTGATGATTGCCTAGCAGCCATTCTTTCCATTACAGCAGCAAATGCTGGAATTTCTTTGACAGCATCTCAACTTGTGGTTTTTGCTGAGCTATTTTGGAATCCTGGGGTAAATCTGGCCATTATAATGTCCGTATTTGTATGTGCGAAGGGCTTCCTGTGCTAAAAATGTCCATTCATTTTCTTTCAGTCTTGAAGTGAAAAACAATGTAAATGAATTAAATTGGTGTTAGAATATAAATTTTTCCTCTAGATTTTGACCCAAGCTGAAGACCGAGTTCATCGAATAGGACAAGCGGACCATGTACTAGTGCAATATTTGGTGGCCAGAGGCACTTCTGATGACATCATGTGGCCGATGCTTCAGGCTAAACTGGACACACTGAATAAAGCTGGATTAAGCAAAGATGACTTCCGTGAGGCTGACTCAAGTAACCAAATTTTAACTGCTAGTGAATGTCAAGCTAAAGCTGGCATTGAAAAGTATTTTGTGCGTGATAACAGTAGTGCTACTATAATAAGTGAAACAACTATAAGTGACGATGACGATGATATTATAGCCAAAGCTATGGAGTTGGAAGCTGCAGGTGGTTTTGTTAGTGAATCCAATGAGAATGATAACATGTTTGACGATGACTCGTTTTTGCAAATTTTGGATGATCCCGAAATTGAAGCGGCTATGAGGATGTCATGTTCAGAAGAAATGGGTACAAACAGATGAAACACGTATCGATTTAGTGACTGTTTAGTTTAAGTTCACGCAATTATCCTTAATTTTTTCAGTTGGTCATGATTTATATGAGCTTGTAACTTTGTAGTACTACATGTGTAGTACCTGAAATAAAGGATTTATATGTTTTCCAATTAGAATTTGAGAAAAAAGCGTTGAGCTGCATTATTTTTTTGCAAAGTCTTTATTCTGATTCTAGATACTTATAATAATTATTGAAAAAGTTAGATTCATTAAATCAATGTTGTGTATATCGTTGTACTGCTTTAAATTGAGCGTGAGTCGTGACTCATGAGAACTGCGGGCATTGTGCACCTAAGACCCAGCGCAATATATATGCATTAATATATATTCAACTTACTATGTAGATGGCACCCTCAGTCTGAAAAAGATTTCCCCAATCCACCATCTTTGATATTCGCATCGCATTGCTCTCCACTCTATAAGTAAGTCTAAATTAAACATTGGGAAATGCACACATTCAGTCAGTCAGTATTCAGATTTTTCTTCATGCCGGTAAAAACAAAACTTGACTGTTATTAAAGGTGGCATACTTTTTTCTATTTGGTAGAAACAATGTCATCGACTTATTCTATGAAGTGGAGTGTATATTATGTACAGTGATAAGCAGACTTATCAAAGAGTCACTTTATCTTTCCATGCTTAGATACTCATCGGAACAATTAGGTTGAACCGGGTTAACCTTAATATAAAATGGTCGACCTACATTTGTAATGATTGATAACTAGTCTTTGTTTAAAAAAAATAAAAGTACTTGTTATTTAACCTGTTAATTGCAACTGGAAGATTTGTCGACAACACGAATACTAAACTATCCGTTTTTTCGACGCAGCACATATGTATATCTTAAGTCAGCGTGCGATTAGCTTTTTATACTCAAACACGGAAGTAAACATAGTGCATATGCAAACAGATAGATTCTCTGAAACCGGTACCCAGTGTTGGATAGGTCCAAATATTTGCTATATAAATACTGCTGAGTACATATAAGTATGAAAAGTAAAAGATTTCGTAAAGCATTTCTGAACAACAAGAATATCCTAAGCAATCCTTAGTTGGCATGCAAAATGTTACACAAATGGTCGGATCCAAATCTCTTGAACGAAATGGCCGCTCTGGATTGTCAAGTTTCTAAGGAAGTGTATGAAGCTCAAGATATTGTCAGGAAAATTAAATTGGCAGTAGCCCAAAGTAAACGTTTTCGTCGAAAACTTCAGCTAGATGATCAGATTGATGAAATTATATACAGCTCTAATCATTTCTCAAGAGGTAACTTGAAAAACTGACAGTATTGGTTGCAGATAAAAATAATACAAAATGTTCATGTAATGTTTTACTGTATAAATACGCAGATGAAAGAATAGAAAATAATTGGTGTTCGACTAGCTATAGCTTCCGATACAAAAGTTTTAAGCCTGCAAGTAATGCTAGCTACGACGGATATTACTTTGATTATGAAGATGAAAAAAATAGTAGTTTTCATCAAATCAATCACAATACTATTCCGAGGGTGACCATTGGTAGTCCAGAAACGAAATCTACTGTCGTTATTGACATTCCAAAAACCGAATCAGCTGTCAACATAGAAATTCCAAAAACCGAATCAGCTGTCAACATAGAAATTCCAGGCACCGAATCAGCTGTCATCATAGAAATTCCAGAAACCGAATCTGCTGAGCCTATTATTGTAGGAGTAGAAGCTTCTCCTGAGCCCACAGTGGAATATGAGACTAAGTCAATAGGTGGCGCTAAAGATGGTTCGAATTCTAAAGATTACGACTTGGAATCTGAAAAAATCACCGAAACCTTAAAAGCTGCCGTCAGTTTTGTTGACCAAGCAGATGAAAAGCCTGCAGAGGAAGCAATCAGTGAAAAAATCGAAAACCTAGCCAATGTGGCTCATATTGGTGGGCAAAATTTTCCAACTTCTTTGCCTCCCGTGCCTCCTCCAATGCCTTCAATCGAACAACTAGCCAACAAAACACCTAAAAAAACCATGAAAAATACAATATGGGAAAAAATACAAAAGGAGGAAGAGTGTGGTAACTTGATTGATCCAGACATGCTCAAGAAAGTTGCTACAGAATATAAAAGCGGGGATAGGAGAAGCACAGGTAGGATCTGGAAGTCTTGAATGATGCACAAAAAAATCTTTGATTAAAACTAGTTAGTAGTTAGTTGTGAATTCATGAAATGACTGTAATTATTGTGTCTATTGAGTCTATTCTGCATATAGGAAATAGTGCCTGCCAGGATTTGAGTTTTCAGGGTGCTAACAAAACCATATTGGGCAAAGAGACGAAACAGAAGGGCACACTGTTAAGAACTGATAGACAAC
>Ga0210040_10005557_pt1 | contig 16022 bp, 12 predicted proteins | sample CryGeyCG12114_NA_FD_185462 | JGI IMG/M metagenome (GOLD analysis project Ga0210040, IMG submission 185462) | Groundwater microbial communities from aquifer - Crystal Geyser CG19_WC_8/21/14_NA (SPAdes) (version 2) | ecosystem: Environmental > Aquatic > Deep subsurface > Groundwater | place: USA... | reverse complement strand
CGGTGACCACTCGCCCGTCCCGACCCTCCCGTCCCAGCTTCTCGGTAGTGGTCGCGGCCTACCAGGCTGCCGCTTCGCTGGGCGCTGCCGTCGCCTCCGCACTCGACCAGACCCGACCGCCACTGGAGGTGGTGGTCTGCGACGACGGTTCCACCGACGACACCCCTGCGGTGCTGGCGGGGTTCGGCTCACGGGTGCGGGTCGTGCGCCAGCCCAACCAGGGCGAGTCCGCCGCCAAGAACGCAGCGGTGGAGGCCGCCCGGGGCGACTACGTCGTCGTGCTCGACGCCGATGACCTCTACCACCCCCGGCGCCTGGAGGCCTTGGCCTGGCTTGCCGAGCAGCGCCCCGATCTTGACATCCTCACCACGGACGCGGTCGTGGAGGCCGATGGCGTGGCGGTTCGGCACGCCTACCACCCCGGATGGCCGTTTCCAGCCCAAGACCAGCGCGCGGCCATCCTGGACCGGAACTTCGTCTTCGGGCTGTGCGCGGTGCGGCGGGAGCGCTGGTTGGCGGCCGGCGGCTTCGACACGTCCTTCGCCCGGGCCGCGGACTGGGAGTTCTGGCTCCGGCTCGTGCTCGACGGATCCCGGGTCGGGCTCGTGGACCAGCCGCTGGCGCGCTACCGGCTCAGCTCAGGCACGTTGAGCTCGGACCGGACACTGCTGGTCCGAGCCCGGCTGGAGGTGCTGCGCCGGGCGGCTGCCCGGACCGACCTGTCGACGTACGAGCGCGAGGTCCTGCGCTGGGCGGTCCGGCGCGAGCGGCAGGACCTGCGCGTCCGGCTGCTCGATGCGGCCCTCCAGCGGGCCGGCCGGGAGGCGAGAGCGCCCGCCCTCGCCCTGCTGCTGGCGCCCTCGACGCCTCTTCGGGCGCGGCTCGGGGCAGCCTTGGCCGCAGTGGTCCCGAAAGAGGCCGCTCGCCGTCGGCGCCGCCGTCAGGGCGGCACGGTGGAGATCGGCGCGGGCCTCCGGGTGCGTCAGGAGGAGCCGGACCGCGACGAGCCGCGCTCCTGACGGCGGCCAGTCCTGCGGTGCCAGCGCCTGACCAACCGGCGCTCCCAGCGTCCGGGCGGCGACTGTGCTGTCAGCACCTTCCAGGCGAAGGACAGGTTGGTGTCCCACATCTTCGGCTCGACGCGACGGAGCGCCCAGCGGTCCGTCCCGGCGCCGTTGCGCCCCTGCACGGTGCTGTAGGCGAAGGCGTAGCCGGCCTCCCGGGCCGTGCGGCGCACCCTGGCGTCGTGGCGTCCGTGGGGGTAGGCCAACACCGCGACCGGGGGGGCGAGGCGCTCGTCGAGGTCGCGCCAGGAGCCGTGCAGCTCGTCGGCGATCTCCTGGTCGGTCAGGGTGTCGAGCGGGGTGTGGTGACGAGCGTGGCTCCCGACGAGGCCGCCCGCCTGCTGGACGGCCCGGAGCTCCTGCCAGCCGGCGAGATCGGCATCCCCGAGCCACTCTCCCCGGCCACCCACGGCTGAGGTGACGGCGAACACCTGCGGGTGCCGGTCACCGTGGTACGTCAGGGCGGCGACCGCCTCGGTGAAGCCGTCGTCTGCCGTCAGCACGTAGCGACGGCGCGCCAGCACGGCGTCCGGGTCCTCGTGAAAGTGCAGGATCTCGGCCGGCGGCAGGGGCGACCAGCCCAACAGGTGCAGCAGCCGCAGCTGGCGACGGAGCGAGGTCGGGGTCACGTCCATGCGTTCCTGCCCGGCCAGGGCGAGACCTGCGGTCCGGTGGTAGCAGAGCACCACGTAGGAGCTGCCGGTCAACCGGCACCACTCTCGCCTGGTCGCCGCCGCCCGGACGCCGGCCCAGAACGCGACGTCCTCCTGAAGATGGGGAGGGAGCAGGCGGCGTAGCGGAGCGACGGTCAGAGCAGTGCGGCGCGCCCAGCGGCGGCGCCAGCCGCAGTCGTACCAGCGACCAGCGGGCAGGTCGGGGAGCAGGTCCGGGTGCTCTCGTGCCGCGACGAGGGCCCGTCGACCCTCCTGCCGGGCGGCACGCGCCGTCCCGGCACCGCGCGGAACCCGCCAGCTGCCCATGCCGAGGCACTATACGGCGCCCACCTCCACGGATCGCTGCCATACTTCGGGCGTGAACCGACCAGCGACGCTGTTCGTCGGTGCGCTCCGTCAGCGGCTGCGGAGGGAGCTGCGTGACGTCGCACCCGGGCGGCGGCTCCGGCTGCAGCTGGGAGTAGCCGCTGTCGAGGAGTACGCGCGCGGCCATGGGCCCCTCCGGTTGCTCGACGCGGGTAGTGAGGAGGGGCTGCTCTGCCTCCGGCTCGCTCAGCGGCACCCCGAGTGGTGCCTGGTGGCCGCGGACCTCGCCGAGGAGCCGCTGCTCCGGGGCCGAGGCTGGGCCCTCGAGGAGGGCCTCGCCGTCCACCACGTCCGGTGCGACCTCACCCGGCCGCTGGGTGACGACGTCTACGACGCGGTGGTCGCGCTCGAGTCCCTCGCCGAGATCCCCGACGACCGTGCTGCGCTGCGCCAGATGGTGTCAGCGCTCCGCCCGGGCGGGCTGCTGGTCGCGCAGGTGCCCACCGACGGGTGGACCCCCGTGCTGCGCGGAGCCGAGCGCACCTGGCGCCGCGAGGCTCGCCACGGCTACGACGCCGATGGGTTGCTGAGGCTTCTGGAGGAGCTCGACCTGACCGTCCACCAACTGCGTCCGACGTTTCGCCGGCTCACGGCGCTGGCGCAGGACGTCCGGGACCGGCTCAAGCACCGCGGCCGCGGAACCCGCCTGCTCCTGCTCCCGGTGATGGCCGCCGTGGTGCGCCTCGAGCGGCTCGGCGTTGGCTGGGGTCCGGCTCGCGGCTGGTTCGTGGTGGCCACGAAGGCCTGACTGGTCGGCGCCGCTAGCGGCGCGGTATCGAACGATCCGTCCGCGCCTGGCCACGAGCCTTGCTCGCTCGACGCAGACGGGCTCCGGCCAGGTTGGGGAGCAGGGCGGCGCCGAGCCCGGCCACACGCTGTCGCAGTGGCGTGCCGGCGGTGCGGGCCATCGTCAACGCCGCACTTCTCCGGTCTGGTGCCTGCTGCAGCAGGGCCTGTTCGGCTCGGGCCATCACCGCCCGCCGTCGGTAGGTGGCACGGGCGGCCTCCAGCACCCGCCTCTGGTGGTCGGTGAGGCCTCCAGCGCGAGCGGCCCGGTCCAGCACCTCGACGCGGGCCTGCAATGACCGCCAGCGGTTGGCCGACACGCTGCCCGCGTGGATCCGGTAGTCGGCCAGCGGCTCCATCACGCACCCGGCCGAGCAGCCGGCCAGCAGCAGCCGCAGCCAGAAGTCCCAGTCCTCGGCCCAGGCCACGTCGGGGGCCATGCCGCCGAACCGGTGCCAGGTGCTGCGGCGCACGGCCAGGTGGGCGAAGAAGTAGTTGCGCTCCAGGATCGCTGTCGCCTGGTCCTCGGTCGCAAAGGTGTTGGCTTCGTAGAAGCGACCACGGCGCTCGCCGTCCACGAGGAACCAGGCGTCGGTGGTGAGCAGGTCAAGGTCGGGTCGGGCCTGAGCGAGGTCCGCGAGCCTGGCGAGCCGTTGCGGTTCCCAACGGTCGTCAGCGTCCAGGATGGCGATGAAGTCGCCAGTCGCGGCCCCGACGCTCACGTTGCGCGCTGTGCTCAGGCCCCCGTGCGGGACCTGCAGCAGCCGGATCCGCTGTCCGAACCGCTCCAGCGCTCCGACGAGGTCGTCGGTGGACCCGTCGTCGACGACGATGACCTCGTGCGGGGGCTCCGTCTGCTGGAGCGCCGAATCCAGAGCGACGCCGATCAGGTCAGCGACCTGCCAGGCCGCCACCACCACCGAGAAGGACGGGCGGGGTCCCGGTGGGAGCAGCGCGGGCTCCGGTGCCGCGAAAGCGGAGGTGTCGGGACCGTTCACCACGATTCGATGATGGCACGCCGGGGCGTCGGTAGGTTCGTCAACGTGACGATCCCGACCGACCGCTCGCCGCAGGGGCTGCGCTACTCGGTGGTGGTGCCCACCTACCAGCGCCGTGCCGTCGTCGCTTCTTCTGTCCTCGCTCTCGCCGGGCTCGTCGGGCCCTCGTTCGAGGTCCTCGTCGTCGTCGACGGGTCCACCGACGGCACGGCGGAGCAGCTGCGGTCGTTGCGGCTGCCCTGGGACCTCCGCATCATCGAGCAGCCGAACGCCGGGGCTGCGAGTGCGCGCAACCGGGGTGCGTCCGAAGCCCGTGGGGAGGTGATCCTCTTCCTGGACGACGACATGCGAGCAGCGCCGGACCTGCTGCTGCGGCACGACGAGGCCTATGCCGAAGGTGCCGACGCCGTCCTGGGGCACATCCCGGTGGACCCGGCCTCGCCCGCCAGCTTCCTGCTCCGCGGCCTCAGTGCCTGGGCCGACGAGCGGTGCGCCCGGCTGGCCGAAGGGGGTGCGAAGCTGACGTTCCTGGACCTGCTCACGGGCCAGCTGTCCGTGCGCCGGTCGGTCTTCGCCGCTCTCGGCGGCTTCGACGAGCAGTTCACCCTCGGCGGGACTTTCGGTGGCGAGGACACCGACTTCGGTCGTCGCCTCTTCGACCAGGGCTACCGGGTGGTTTTCGCTCCCCGCGCGACCAGCTGGCAGCACTACACGGTGACGCCGGCCGCCTACCTGCGTCAGTGGCACCAGACCGGAGCTGCGGACGTCTTGTACGTGCGGAAGCACCCGGACGAGGTCGGCGACGTCTTCGCTGCCCGCCGGCCCCGACGCCGGAGCAACCGCTGGGTGTTCCGTCCCCTGGCGCGCGTCCCGGTGCTCTCCCGCTTCGTCGGCTTCAGTGCCCGCCGGTCGGTGGTGGCCCTGGCCGGAAGCCGTCCCGACGACCCGCGCGTCGAGCGGTGGTTCTTCCTGGTCCGCAACCTCGAGTACTGGCGAGGCGTCGAACGCGCTGGAGGCATTCCCCGGCCCCGACCGTTCCGGGTGCTCTGCTACCACGCCGTGTCCGACCTGGCCGGAGCTGCCCGGATCGAGCAGTACGGGGTGCCGCCGAGGCAGCTGCGGCAGCAGCTACGCGCGCTGCGTTGGGCGGGATTCCGCTTCGTGACGCCCGCCGAGGCGACGGGCGCCGTCATGGGCGAGCTTGGGCTGCCGCGTCGGTCGGTGCTGGTCACCTTCGACGACTGCTACCAGGACCTGCTGGACGCCGGGTTGCCGGTGTTGCAGGCGGAGCGGGTGCCGGCCGCGGCGTTCGCCGTGGCTGGGGGGATCGGAGGGACCAACAGCTGGGACGTCGCCATCGGAGCACCGGCGCTGCCGCTGCTCGATGCCGCGGGCCTGAGGCTGCTGGAGCAAGGCGGTGTCGTCGTCGGCGCGCACGGCTGGAGTCATCGTCCGCTGCCGTCGGTCCCGGTCGACCAGCTGGGGCAGGAGACCACGGGCGCCTTCCGGGCACTGGCCGCGGTCGGTCTTCGCCCGTCCCCGAGCTTCGCTTACCCGCACGGTGCCTATCACCCGGCCAGCCGGAGCGCGGTGGGGGCGGCTGGTGCCACCACGGCTTTCACGGTGACCTCGGGCCTGGTGCGACCGGGTGTGGTTGACCCGCTGGCCGTGCCGCGGATCGAGGTGCTGCGTCACGACGGTGTCGGCCTGCGGTTCCTGGGCAAGGTGGCCGTGGCCGGGCGGCTGCCAGACCTTGCTCCGGCGCGGACTGCCGGACGACGGCTGCTCCGGAGGGCACGCCGGCGGCTGAGGGGCTGAGGTGTGCCGTCTGGAGCGGCGCGCGGGACGGATCCCGACCAAGGAGGGAAGGAAGGGTGGCAGCCTCTGCAGGAGGCCGGCTTCGTGGGGTCTGGCCCGGAAGGGGGGGCGGTTCGTGCAGTCGCTCGTGGTCGATGTCTGCCACGACGAAGGCGCTGTGCTCCGGTGCCGCAGCCAGCGCTTCGAGCCAGTCCGGGGCTACCTCGTCGTCGGCGTCGCAGAACGGCGCGGACCCACCGGAGGCGGCCGGACGCCGGCGTTCCTGGCCGCTCCCGGGCCCTGGGGTGTCGGAGGATTCCACGGATCGACACCGAGGGTCGGCTGCACCGGTGACACCCTGGAGGCAGAGGGAGCGGGAGCCGCAAGGCTGTGGTGCTCCGCTCAGCAACCAGCCGTTCGACCGGAGCTGCGCGGAGCGCAGAGGGCTAGTCGAGGTAGCGCGCGACCGACTGTTCGATGTCGCTGAAGGTCGCGCCCTGGAAGCCGAACTTCCTGCTGAAGACGAGGAACTTCCCGGAGGGCTGTAGGGACGCCCAGCAGCGGTCAGCGGCATAAGCGAGGGTGTTGCCGGTCTTCTTGAGCATTCTCGCCGCATCTTCGAAGACCTGGGTCAGTTGCACGCGGCCAGGGGCGGAGACAAGGTAGCCGCCGGTGTTGGTGCATTCCTGGTAAGACTGCGACACGAGATCGTCCAACGGCACTACCGCCCCGTACTTGCTGGTGGCGATCAGGCAGACGAGATAGTCATAGTCACGGTCGAGGAACGTGCTCAGGTCTGACAGGTGCTGGTCGGTGTCGCTGGTGAAGCAGAAGTCGTCCTCGAGCACCAGGACCGTACCCAGGTCAGCGTCGCTGGCCATCCGCAGCGCCTGGGTGTGGCTTTGCAGGCAGGCCAAGGTCCTCGCGGCCTGGTCCTTTTCTCCGCTGGCCGGGGGTTCGATGGCGGAGACCCTGGTCACCCGGTCCAGCGGTGCGCCCGCCGTCGCCAGCTCGCGCAGCACCGAGTCCCAGCGGTCCCTGCGGCCGTCCATGTTGATGACGAGGATGCGGTCGATGCCGTCCCAACGCGCGTCGTACTCGACGCGGTCGTGCTCGAAGCGCCTGAAGTCCGCCACGTGCCGCTTGATCGGGTTGTTGACGACCACGTTGCCGAAGATGTGGGGGTAGTTCCCGTAGATGATCACCAGCTCGTCCGACTTCGGGACCCGCGACGGGTCGAGGCTGGCGACGATGTGGCGGCCACGCGCCAGGCGCGGAAGCAAAGGATCCGTCGCGTCCAGCGTCTGGTCGTCGATCGTCGCCAGCTCCAGCTTCCTCAGCGACGACGCCGTCGCCTGCAGATCGTTGTTCTCGGCATGGAAGAGGGCCTCCCTCACGACCTGATCGCGCCAGGTGCGGAGCTCGTCAGCGCTGGCGGTGGGCGTGCCGGGCTCTTCTGACGCCGGCGGGTGTGGGGATCCGGTCCGGCGCCCGCGGTACCCCCGGAGAAGCTTGCGAAGAACCACGATCTCAACATAGGCCCTTCGCAGATCGGCTGTGGGCGAACCAGGTTCGGCAGGCGGGCCTCGCTGGTCGTGCTGTCCAGGGCGGGTTGGTCACCGTGGCGATCGCCCCGTGGACCCCCAGAACGCCCTCCACGGCGGCGCCGCACCCGGCAGGGGAGCTCGAACCGCGGGACGCCCGGCGGAGGCGCAGGAGCACCCACCATGGTGGGAGGAGACGGCCGGTCTCAATCCCCACCGGTCACTGCTGCGCGGCACAACCCCGCCCTCGTGCAAACCGCTGACGATCCTCTGTCCGTGACGCGACTGGCGGCTGGGTCCGTCCATTCCCCCCTACGACAGCCGGCACGGGACGTTGCTCGACCCCTGCGGGCTCGCTGCATTCGAGGAGGATTCTCACCGCTACTTCCGGTAGGGCACGCGGCTCATCCCACCACCAAGCCCACCGGGTCCTGTCCGGCCGTGGCGTCGTCCCCCTCACCCGGCGCTCACACCGGCGGCTGGGGGCTGACGGTGTGCCGCCTGTAGCAGCGTGCGGGACGGAACCGCGCGTCACCAGGGAGCTAGAGGGCCCATACGCGGTAGCGCAAGCAGCCCTCGACCCGGCCCACCTGCCAGCCCAGGCGCACCATCCAGGAGGTGAAGCGCTTCTTGCTCCTCAGCGCCGGCAGCAGCCGCAGGGGTATGGCCACCCAGTGCGCGAGCGAGCGGAGGACGGAGGGCCGGCCGAGACCGAGTTGGCGGTACTCCCGGTAGATCTGGACGTGCCCGCGGGCATAATCCCGCGACTGGCGGTAGATGTCCAGCACCGCGGTGCGGTGCCGGTAGTGCAGGACCGCACCGGGAACGAAGGTCAAGGGCACCCCCGCCAGCTGCAGCCGGTAGCAGTAGTCCCGGTCCTCGCAGGACTCGCGGTAGCACTCGTCGAACCCGCCGATGCTGTCATGGGCCGTACGCCTGACGCCGATCGCGCCCCCGAGGGTGTAAGGCAGGAAAGGTGGCAGGCTCTGCAGGAGGCCGGGTACGGGTGGCCTCGCGCGGAACGGGTGCGGTTCGTTCAGCAGCTCATGGTCGATGTTCGCCGCCACGAAGTCGTGGTGCTCCAGCGCGGTAGCCATGGCCTCGAGCCAGTCCGGAGCCACCTGGTCGTCGGCGTCGCAGAACAGCACGAACTCACCGGAGGCGGCCCGGACGCCGGCGTTGCGTGCCGCCCCGGGTCCTGGGGTGTCGGAGGAGTTCACGACGACGAGTCGGGGCAACGAGCCTCGGTAACGCTCAGGGATCTCCCGGCTGCCGTCGGTCGAGCCGTTGTCGGAGACGATCAGCTCCCAGGCGCGCGACGTGGACTGCCGGCACAGTGCCTCGAGCTGGTCTGCGAGGTGCTGCCCGGCATTGAAGCAGGGCACGACGACGCTGACCTTGCCCTCCTGCCCGCTTACTGGCCCCCCGGTCCGCATCGACGAACCATAACCAGGCAAACAGAGCCCTGCCCGGCGTTTGGCCGATCTCGTGGCAATACCTTGGGGCGGTACGTGCGGCGGCCGCTCGGGAAGCACGTGGCCCTTGCTTCACGCGGCTTTGCGCAGGCCACAGCCGGCTGGTCGAGCCGGCCGCAGGGTCCGGTGGCCATCAACCCTGGAGCATCGACGGCCTGCGGGAGAGCCACTCCCAGGCAGAACGCACCCCCTCCTCCACGCCGAGCTCCGAACGCCAGCCGAGCAGCTCCCGGGCTCGGTCGACGTTGGCGTAGGCGCCGGCCGCATCTCCGGGCCGTGCCGGGGCCAGCTCGACGGTCAGCTCCCGGCCGGTGACCGCCTCGACGCTCCGTAGCAGCTCGCGGACGCTGACCCCGCGGCCGGTACCGATGTTGATCACGGTGCTGGGTGCTCCGACCCGGTCAAGTGCCGCGTCGAGCTGCTCGACGGCCCGGACATGCGCGCGCGCCAGGTCCCAGACGTGGACGTAGTCACGGATCCCAGTGCCGTCCCTGGTTGCGAAGTCGGTTCCCGTCAGCCGGAACACCGGCTGCTCTCCTTGCGCAGTCAGCAGCATCTGGCCCAGGACATGGGTGGGACGCTGCAGGTAGGTTCCGCTGAGCAGGTCGGGATCGGAGCCGATCGGGTTGAAGTAACGGAGCGCGATGCTGCGCAGCACGCCCGCCTCGCCCAGATCTCGTAGCACCGTCTCGGTCATCAGCTTGGTGCGCGCGTAGGGGGACGTCGGCCCGAGCCGGCTGCTCTCGCCGACCTCCTGCTGGTCGTCCGCACTCGCGTAGACCGAAGCTGAGGACGAGTACAGGACGCGTCGCCGACCGTTCTCGGTCAGCTGCTCGAACAGCTCGATCGACTTTCCGACGTTGTCGCGGTAGTACGTCAGTGGATCGGTCACGGACTCGGGTACGACGATCCGCGCTGCCATGTGGATGGTCGCGCTGATGTCCGGGTGGTCGGAGAAGACCCGGCGGAGGAGCTGGTGGTCGGCGATGTCGCCTTCGTAGAAGATCCGGTTCCGCGTGAAGGCCCGTGGGCCGCTCAGCAGCGAGTCGAGGATGACCGGAGTGTGCCCGGCGACCTCGAGCGCCCGGGCGGTCGTGGACCCGATGTAGCCGGCGCCGCCGGTGACCAGAATTTTCACGCCTGCTGGCTCCTTGGTGAGGCGTCTCGCTACGCCGGCGTCCTGCCGGGACAACGCGAGCATCACCCTCCGGACGAGGTCGTCAGCGCCATTCTGCCCTGGGAACCACTCCACTGGAGTCTTCCCGGCCTGAGTCCCGGTCGCTCGGGTGAAGGATCGGTCGGCTGGCTCATTGCCAGGAGCCGCGACGCCCGTACGAGCACCGTCGACGGGATCGAACCCGGTCTGGGAGCCGGTCCCGGGCCGCCTGGGTGACCTCGACCCCGATGCGCCGCTCGGCCAGCCGGGCGTTGAGCCGGGACAGGTTGATGTCGACGATCTTGGCCAGCTCGTCGGCGCCGAGGGCGTCGAAGAGCACGATCTCGTCGAGCCGGTCGAGGAACTCCGGCTTGAGGGCCCGCACCAGCCGGCAACAGGTATCTCCTGGGTGGGGGTCGTCCCGCCGGCGCCGGCGCCGGTTCCTGTCCGCCCGCCCGGCGTCCGCTCAGCTCGGAGCGGGTCGGCTCAGGATCTGGAGCCTGCCACTCGCGCCTGCCGTGGTGCCGGTGCCCGACACCGAGCTGCGGGCCTGAGGTCTACCGGCTCCGGTCCATCTGCACGAGGGCGCCGAAGGAGTTGAGCACGTGCGCCGCACGGTGCCGCACCTCTTCACCGTCCGGGCTCGTCCCGGGTTGCGACAAGGCGCCGTAGCGAGCCAGGCCGACGAGGCCGTGCACGAACGCCCAGGCCACCATGGCCAGGTCCTCCGGCGTCCCGGCCGGCCGCCGGCCGCCGCCCATCACCTCCTCGAGTGCGGCAAAGGTCTGCTGCTGCGCAGCCTGCAGCTCGGGGTCGTCGCGCCGCAGCAGGTCCGCTCGGAACATCAGCTCCAGCAGGTTCGGCTCAGCCAGGCCGAAGGCGACGTAGGCCTCGCCCAACCCGCGCAGCGGGTCCTCGCCCGCCGTCCGGCCGGCGGCTCCAGCCTCCCGCAGCCGGTCCTCGAGCCGGGAGAAGCCCACCACCGCGACCGCGGTCAGCAGGCCGGACCGGTCGCCGAAGTGGTGGGTCGCGGCGTTGTGGGAGAGACCGGCGCGGCGGGCGATGGCACGCAGGCTCACGCCGCTGGGACCGCGCTCCGAGGCCGCGAGCTCCTCCAGGGTCGCCTGGGTCAGCAGCTCGCGGCTGCTGACGCCGGTCGCATCCTTGGTTTCCATCTCGGTGGCGACGCTACTTGACGCTGTCAAGCTCCGGTGCGACTCTAGGGCTAGTTGACACTGTCAAGGAGGCCAAGATGTGTGGAGCCCGCAAGATCTCGTCCGTTCTGCCGCCGCTCGAAGTGGCGCCCCTTTCCCAGCCCGGTGCACCTGCTGCCGTCCCCGTCCGGGACCCCTTCCAGCGAATCGGCGACACCGAGCGTGACGCCCTCGTCGAGCTGCTGGGTCGCGCGTACGCCGAGGGCTACCTCGACCGTCCCGAGCTCGAGATCCGCACCGAGCGGGCGCTGCGCTCGACCACCCGCCGGGAGCTGAGCGAGCTGCGCCACGACCTTCCCGAGCGGCTCGATCCCGTCGTGGTCGGACGCGCCGTGGCTAAGCGCGCGGCGGCCGCCCGCGGTGCCCAGGCCCATCTGGTCTCCTACGCCGGTGGGGTGGCCCTGATGCTCGCCATCTGGCATGGTCGCTGCCATCGCCTTCGGCGCCACGTACTTCTGGCCGGTGTGGCCGATCCTCGGTTGGGGGATCGGGGTCGCCTCTCACGTGCTGCCGGTGCGACGCCAGCTCGCCAGCGGCGCCGGCGGCATCTGAGCCGAGCCGGCGTCGGGCGGTGCGAACCGGTGGGACCGTGCCCACCACACCACGTGAGCCGGAGTTCGGAGCGCGAAGTCGGGCAATCGAAGGTCGAGGCGGAGTGGACTTGAGCGAGGTCGACTCAAGAGTGATACTAGGGACAACCAGAGAAGTTGAGTCTGGTTGACTCAAGTACGACCTGTGATCAAGAAGGACGCATGGACACCAACAAGCTCACCACCAAGAGCCGCGACGCCGTCTCGACCGCGTTGCGGAACGCCCTCACCACGGGCAACCCGAACGTCGAGCCGTCGCACCTGCTGCACGCCTTGCTGCTGGTGCCCGGCAACACCGTCGCCCCGCTGATCAGCGCCGTCGGCGCCGACCCGGCCGTGGTGGACGCCGCCGCGCGAGGCGCGATCGCCAAGCTGCCCGCCGCCAGCGGCTCCTCGGTCGCGCAGCCGCAGCTGTCCGGCGCCTTCGCCCGCGTGCTGGCCGACGCCGAGAACCGGGCGCAGCAGCTCGGCGACCAGTTCGTGGCCACCGAGCACCTGATGATCTCCCTCGCCGCCGTGGACTCCGACGTCAAGAAGGCGCTGCTCGCCCTCAAGGTCGACCCGCGCGCCCTGACCAAGGCGTTCAACGACAGCCGCGGCAGCAAGCGCGTCACCAGCGCCGAGTCCGAGGGCACCTCCTCGGCCCTGGACCAGTACGGTGTCGACCTCACCGACCGCGCCCGGGAGGGCAAGCTCGACCCGGTGATCGGGCGGGACACCGAGATCCGCCGGGTGGTGCAGGTGCTGGCCCGCCGGACGAAGAACAACCCGGTGCTGATCGGCGAGCCCGGCGTCGGCAAGACCGCCGTCGTCGAGGGGCTGGCCCAGCGGCTGGTCGCCGGCGACGTGCCGGACTCGCTCAAGGGCCGTCGACTCGTCTCGCTCGACCTGCCGTCGATGCTCGCGGGGGCGAAGTACCGCGGCGAGTTCGAGGAGCGGTTGAAGGCCGTGCTGACCGAGATCCGCGACGCGGAGGGCCAGGTCGTCACCTTCATCGACGAGCTGCACACCGTCGTCGGAGCCGGCGCGACCGGCGACGGCGCGATGGACGCGGGCAACATGCTCAAGCCGATGCTGGCCCGCGGCGAGCTGCGGATGATTGGCGCGACCACGCTGGACGAGTACCGCGAGCGGATCGAGAAGGATCCGGCCCTGGAGCGACGCTTCCAGCAGGTTTACGTGGGCGAGCCCAGCGTCGAGGACACGATCGCCATCCTGCGCGGGCTCCGCGAGCGCTACGAGGCGCACCACAAGGTGGCGATCACCGACGCGGCCCTGGTCGCAGCGGCCAGCCTGTCCAACCGCTACATCACCTCCCGGCAGCTGCCGGACAAGGCCATCGACCTGGTCGACGAGGCGGCGTCCCGGCTGCGGATGGAGATCGACTCCTCCCCGGAGGAGATCGACGTCCTGCGGCGCACAGTGGAGCGGATGAAGATGCAGCGCTTCGCGCTGGAGAAGGAGTCCGACGTCGGCAGCCGGGAGCGGCTGCAGCGGCTGGAGTCCGAGCTCGCCGACACCGAGGAGGAGCTGCGCGGCCTGGAGGCGCGTTGGGAGGCCGAGAAGCAGGGCCTCAACCGCGTCGGTGACCTGAAGAAGGAGATCGACGAGCTGCGGGGGCAGGCCGACCGCTACCTGCGTGACGGCCACCTGAACGAGGCCAGCGAGATCAGCTACGGCCAGATCCCGGCCCTGGAGAAGGAGCTGGAGGCGGCCTCCAACCCGGAGAACCAGCTGCCGTCCATGGTCAGCGAGCAGGTGGGCGGCCAGGACATCGCCGAGGTGGTGGCCAACTGGACCGGCATCCCGGTCGGCCGGCTGCTGCAGGGTGAGACCGAGAAGCTGCTCACCATGGAGGACCGGCTCGGCGAGCGCCTGATCGGGCAGCGCAAGGCCGTCCGCGCCGTCTCCGACGCGGTCCGCCGCTCGCGCGCCGGCATCTCCGACCCCAACCGGCCGACCGGCTCGTTCCTGTTCCTCGGCCCGACCGGGGTCGGCAAGACCGAGCTGGCCAAGTCCCTGGCGGAGTTCCTCTTCGACGACGCGCACGCCATGGTCCGGATCGACATGAGCGAGTACTCCGAGAAGCACACGGTCGCCCGCCTGGTCGGTGCCCCTCCCGGCTACATCGGCTACGAGGAGGGCGGCCAGCTCACCGAGGCGGTCCGGCGACGCCCGTACGCGGTCGTGCTGCTGGACGAGGTCGAGAAGGCGCACAGCGAGGTGTTCGACATCTTGCTGCAGGTGCTCGACGACGGCCGGCTGACCGACGGCCAGGGCCGGACGGTCGACTTCCGGAACGTGATCATGATCCTCACCTCCAACCTCGGCTCGCAGTTCCTGGCCAACCAGAGCCTGGACGAGAAGACCAGGACCGACGCGGTGATGGGCGTGGTGCGGGGGGCCTTCAAGCCGGAGTTCCTCAACCGGCTCGACGAGATCGTGCTCTTCGACGCCCTCGGCACCGGCGAGCTGGCCAAGATCGTCGACATCAACCTGTCCCGGCTCAACGCCCGGCTGGCCGAGCGGCGGATCGGTGTCGAGGTCACCCAGGCGGCCCGGGACTGGCTGGCCCTGACCGGGTTCGACCCCGTCTACGGCGCCCGGCCGCTGCGTCGGCTGATCCAGACCACCATCGAGGACGCGCTGGCCCGCGAGGTGCTCTCGGGCCGGGTGCTGGACGGCGACACCATCCGCTTCGACGTGGACAGCGCGAGCGACGGGCTGGTCGTCGTGCAGGCGGAGCCGGTCGCCGCCTGAGCCTGCTCCACCCGCTCGCTGAGCAAGGGCCCGCTCCTGGAGGCTCGTCGGCAGGCGGGCTCAGCCCGCCGGCACAGCGACCTCGGACCTGTACGGGTCCGGGGTCGCTGCGTCTGGGGTCCTCGTCCTCGGTGGGTCTCGTCGGCCCGGGCCGCAGCCGGCCGGCTGGCTAGGCTGACGTCATGACCTGCGCGACGACAGCCGACCGGCCCCGCGCGCTCCAGCCGGTCCACGCGTAGGACTCGGGAAGAGCTGGGTCAGTCGTGCGAGCTGAGGAGGTGCTGCTCCGCTCCGGCGAGCAGGAGACCGCGCTGGTCGCCGACCGGCTGCACCCGCGGGCCTTCACCCTGCGGGTCGGTCGCACCGACCAGTCCTACGTCGACCTCGACGACCCCACCCGGCTCGAGTTCGACTACGTGCAGCGGATCGCCGACGTGCTGGAGAGCATCGCCCCGGCCGGGCAGCGGCTGCGGGTGGTGCACGTCGGCGGGGCGGCGCTGAGCCTGCCGCGCTACGTCGCGGCCACCCGGCCACAGTCCGCCCAGGTGGTGCTGGAGCCCGACGCCGAGCTGACCGAGCTGGTGCGGACGCACCTGCCGCTGCCCCGGCAGAGCGGGATCAAGGTGCGTGCCCAGGACGGGCGGAGCGGGATCGCTGCGCTGCGGGAGGACTACGCCGACGTGGTCGTGGTGGACGCGTTCGCCGGCTCCCAGGTGCCGGCCGAGCTGGCCACCGCCGACTTCTTCGCCGACTGCCGCCGGGTGCTCGTCCCCGGCGGCACGTTCTGCATGAACCTCACCGACCGCGGCCCCTTCGGCTACGGTCGCCGGGTGCTGGCCGGCGTGCTGGAGAGCTTCGGGGAGGTGGTCTGGTGCGCGGAGCCGGCCACGCTGAAGGGACGTCGCTTCGGCAACGTGATCCTGGTGGCCTCGGCCGTGCCGCTGCCCCTCGGGGAGCTCGCGACCCGGGCGGGCACCGCGCCCTACCCCTACCGCGTGCTGCACGGGCCTCGGCTCACCCAGCTGCTCGGTGGGGCCTGTCCCTTCACCGAGGGCGACGCCCAGCCCTCGCCCGCCCCGCCGCAGGACCTGATCTTCGGCTGAGCCGCCTTGGCTCTCCCCGGGGACCTACGCTGGCGTCATGTCCCGGGGAGTCGCGCCGCCGCCATCCGGCGCGCCGGGTTTCGAGGGCCCGCAGCGGCCGTTCCCCAGTGCCCCGCAGTTCCCGGCTCCGCCGTCGCAGGACTTCCCCGGTGTCCCACCGCAGCCCTTCCCCGGTGTGCCGCACCAGCCGTTCCCCGGAGGGCCGCCGTTCCCGGCGCCCTCGCCGATGCCGGTGCCGCAGCAGGGTTGGCCCGGAGCCGACGAGGCGTGGCTGCACGGCCAGCTCCAGCTCCCGGCCCGGCCGGCCGTGATCGCCCTGGCCTGCACGCTGGCCGTGGTGGCCTCGCTGCAGTGGATCTGCGGCTTGACCCTGGCCTGGGTCACCGCGACCACGACCACCAGCACCTTCGCCGAGCTCGGCGACAACGGCGCGATCTTCCACATCCTCAACCGCTTCAACTACCGGATGCTCGACGGGCTGGCCATCCCGCTGTT
>Ga0210040_10005556_pt1 | contig 16024 bp, 12 predicted proteins | sample CryGeyCG12114_NA_FD_185462 | JGI IMG/M metagenome (GOLD analysis project Ga0210040, IMG submission 185462) | Groundwater microbial communities from aquifer - Crystal Geyser CG19_WC_8/21/14_NA (SPAdes) (version 2) | ecosystem: Environmental > Aquatic > Deep subsurface > Groundwater | place: USA... | reverse complement strand
CGGGAGGCGGGCGCGCGGCGCCTCGTGCTCACCCACTTCTCCTCGCGCTACCCCGACGTCGAGCCGCTGCTCGCGCAGGCCCGCGAGGAGCACGGGGACGTCGTCGCGGCGGCGGACCTCGAGCGCCACCCCGTCCCGCCCCGCCGCTGACGCGCCCCCACCGGCCGCACGCCACCCAGGGCGAACCGGTGCCGACTCGCCCTCGAGGAGGGGGTCGGGAGGGCGAGTCGGTGACGACTCGCCGTGCCCGCCGGCGCGCCTCAGCGGTGGAGCCAGGCCCGCAGGTCCTCGGGCAGCAGCTCGGCGGCACGGGCGTCGTAGCGCGCGAGCACCGCCGGCGAGGCGGCGGCCCGGCCGTCGCCGGAGCGCCCGCCGCGGAAGAACGCCCGCCGGTCCACCAGGACGCCGGCGTCCGGGGCCACCTCGTCGGCGCGGGCGCGCATCGCGGCGAACGTCGTCGTGGCCGTGACCGCGTCGACGCGCTCGTCGGAGGCCTCGAGGCCGAGGTGCTGGGCGAGCCGCCGCACCTGGCCCGGGAGGTCGGCCAGCAGGTCGGCGTAGTGCACGAGGACGACGTCGTGCGGACCGCCGAGCCGGTCCCGGGCGTCGCGCAGGTGGTGTGCGACGCCCGGGAGGGAGTCGAGGGCCTCCCGCGGGTCGGGATCGCGGTCCACCCAGCGCGCCAGCCAGTCCTCGAGCGCCTGCCCCGCGGGCCGGGTGCGCGGCGCGGGGGTCGGGGCGCCGCTGAGGCGGGCGAGGGCCGCGCGGTCCAGGTTGGCGCCCTGGTGGAACAGCGAGACGGCGGCGTCGAGCGGGTGGCGCGCCGCGACGACGTAGGTCACACCGGCGACGAGCGGGACGCCGTCGAGCGGGGTGTGGGTCTTCAGCACGCGCCGGTGCTCCTGCGCCGCGAGCCGCGCCGCCAGCTCGTCGACGGGCTCGACGAGGTGGTCCACCCAGGGCGCGAGGACGGGCAGCGGGCTCGGCAGGGGCCCCGGCCCGTGGACGAGGTGCAGGCAGACCGCCTGCACCCAGGTGGTGCCGTGCTTGGAGCGCGTGCTCACGACGACGTCGCCCGGCCGCAGCCGGACGGCGTCCCAGCGGGCGCTGTCCTCGTCGGGGGACCGGTAGCGGTGCCGGGGCGGGGCGTCCACGCCCTCGACGCTAGCGGCGCCGGCCGACCTTCCGGAGGAGGGCGAGGTACAGCCCGACGAGCGCGATGACCGGCCCGAGGGTCGCCCACAGCGAGCTGCCCGTCATGGGGCTGTCGCCCACGAGGCCGACGCCCTGCAGGGTGAAGAGCACCCCGAGGACGACGAGCACGACCCCGACGGCGGTGAGCACGGGCGAGCGCCTCACGACGTCACCGCGGTCTGCCGGCTGCGCGAGCGGGTGAGCAGGTGGACCACGGCGCCGACCGCGAGGAGCAGCCCGCCGATGAGCCAGTTCTGCAGGTCCCGCTGCTGGGCCAGCAGGACGGCGCACGAGACGAGCGCCAGCACCGGGAGGGCCGTGGGGGCGCGGAAGTGCTCGTGCGGCACCTCGTCCTTGCGCAGCACGAGGACCGCGAGGTTGGTGCTGACGAAGACCACGAGGAGCAGCAGCACCACCGTGCTCGCGAGCGTCTCCAGGCTGCCGACCAGCGCGAGCCCCATGGCGAGGACGGTCGTGACGACGATCGCCACCCAGGGCGTCTGCCGGTGGGGCAGCGTGCGGCCGAGCACCGGCGGCAGGAGGCCCTCCCGGGCCATGCCGTAGACGAGTCGGCTCGCCATGATCATCGTCAGCAGCGACCCGTTGGCGACCGCGATGAGGGCGATGAGGGCGAACAGCCAGGACGGCACGCCGGCGTCCGCGGCGTCGACGACGGCCAGGAGCGGGCCGCTGGTGCTCCCGAGCTGGTCCGAGGGCAGCACCGTGACGGCGGCGAGCGCGACGAGCACGTACACGACGCCGGCGATCAGGAGGGAGCTGAACAGGGCCCGGGGATAGGTGCGCCGGACGTCGCGGACCTCCTCGGCGAGGTTGGCGGAGGTCTCGAAGCCGACGAAGGAGTAGAAGGCGATGAGCGCCGCGCCGAGCACGGCGGCCCACGGCGAGACGTCCGGCCTCAGCTCGAGGGCGCGGCCCAGGTCGCCGTCCCCGCGCCCGAGCACCACGGCGCCGAGGACGATGACGAGCAGGAGGCCACCGACCTCGATGACGGTCATGGCGACGTTGGCGCCCAGCGACTCCTTGATGCCCCGGGCGTTGACGGCCGCGACCACGGCGAGGAAGACCACGGCGACGAGCACGGGCGGGGCGTCGATGAAGGGGCTCAGGTAGTCACCGCCGAAGGCGATGGCGAGCCCCGCCGCGCTGGTGATGCCGGCCGCGAGCATCGACCAGCCGACGAGGAAGGAGATGAAGGGCCTGCCGTAGGCGCGCTGGGCGAAGACGGCCGCCCCGCCGGCACGCGGGTACTTGGTGACCAGCTCGGCGTAGGACGCCGCCGTGAGCATCGCCATGGCCAGCGCCACGAGCAGCGGGATCCACACGGCGCCCCCGACCTGCTGCCCGATGACGCCGACGAGCGCGTACACGCCCGCCCCCAGCACGTCCCCGAGGATGAACAGCAGGAGCAGGGGTCCGGTGACACCGCGCTTGAGGCGGGTGTCGTCGTCGCGCGAGGCGGAGTCGGAGGTCACCGGGACAGCCTGGGCCCCCGTCGCCTCCTCCGCGTCTTGGGCGTCCCGGGCATCCCGGGCGCCCGCCTCCGGGCGCGCCGGGACGCCCGGGACGTCAGCGGGTCACGGGTGGAGCAGCACCTTCGTCCAGCCGTCCTCGCGGTTGTCGAAGTGCTCGTAGCCGCTGGCGGCCTCCTCGAGCGACATCTCGTGGCTGACGATGAACCCGGGGTTCGCCCGCCCGTTGATGATGAGGTCGCGCAGCTGGCGGTTGTAGGCCTTGACGTTCGCCTGCCCCGTGCCCATCGACTGGCCCTTGGTGAAGAACGTGCCGAAGGGGAACCGCATGCGCCCCTCCTGCATGTCCGGGTCGGGGCCGTTCGGGTCCGCGGGCGGGAAGACGCCGACGACGCCGATGCCACCGGTGGCGCGCACCACCTCGACGAGGGTGTCGAGCGTGCCTGCCGGGTGCTCCTGCCCGCTGTGGTCGTGCGCCTGCCAGCCCACGGCCTCGACGCCGCGGTCGACGCCGACGCCCTTCGTGGCCTCCATGACCTGGTCCTCGGCCGAGCCCTTCGAGAAGTCGACCGGCGTGGCGCCCACCTGCTCCGCCAGGCGGAGGCGGTCGGGCTGCATGTCGACGACGAAGACCTGGTCGGCGCCCTGGATCCGGGCGGACAGCGCGGCCATGAGGCCGACAGGGCCGGCGCCCATGACGACGACGGACTCCCCGGGCTGCAGGCCCGCGAGGCGGGTGCCGTGCCAGCCGGTCGGGAAGACGTCCGAGAGCATCGTGAAGTCGTTCTCGTGCTCGGTGCCGCCGGGCAGGCGCAGGGCGTTGAAGTCGGCGAACGGGACCCGCAGGTACTCCGCCTGGCCGCCGTTGTAGGGCCCCATGTCGGCGTAGCCGTAGGCGCCGCCGGCCGAGCCCGGGTTCACCTCGAGGCAGAAGGCGGTCCTGCCCTGCATGCAGTTGCGGCAGTGGCCGCACGCGATGTTGAAGGGCAGCGAGACGCGGTCGCCCTTCCTCAGGCGCGTGACACCCGAGCCGACCTCCTCGACCACGCCCATGTTCTCGTGGCCGAGGACCTTGCCCTGCTCGACGTCGGTCCTGCCCTCGTACATGTGCAGGTCGGAGCCGCAGATGTTGGTGGTCGTGATCTTGACCAGCGCGTCCGTCGGCGCCTCGATCCTCGCGTCGGGGACGTCGACGACCGACACGTCCTTCGGGCCGTTGTAGACGAGTGCTCGCACGGTGCTACCTCCGTTGATCGGTTCCGGTCGGTCCCCTGGTTGCGGGGCTCCGGGCCCTCTCGACCGTACGAGCGGTCCGGGCGGGCTGCCCGGTGGTTCCGCGCCGGAGCCGGGGCGCCGGGAGCCGGCGGCGGGAAGGCCGGGCTCCGCGGTGGTGCACCCGGGCTGGTGCCCTCGGGCCGGTGGCACCACGCTGAGGACATGGCGGACAGCGGGACGCAGGGCCGGGTGCTGGGCGACGCCGAGGTCGAGGGGCTGGACCGCTGGTGGCGGGCGGCCAACTACCTCGCGGTCGGGCAGATCTACCTCATGGGCGACGACCCGCTGCTGAGCAGGCCGCTGGCCGCGGAGAGCACCAAGCCGCGGCTGCTGGGCCACTGGGGCACCACCCCGGGGCTGAACCTGCTGTGGGCGCACGCCAACCGCTGCATCCGCGAGCGCGACCTCGAGGCGATGTTCATCACCGGCCCCGGGCACGGCGGCCCGGCGATCGTGGCCAGCACCTGGCTCGAGGGCACCTGGACCGACGTCTACCCCGACGTGACGCGGGACGCCGCCGGCATGGGGAAGCTCTTCCGGCAGTTCAGCTTCCCGGGTGGCATCCCGAGCCACGTCGCCGCCGACGTCCCCGGCTCCATCCACGAGGGCGGCGAGCTCGGCTACTCCCTCTCCCACGCCCACGGCGCGGCGTTCGACGACCCCGACCTCGTCGTCTTCTGCGTCATCGGCGACGGCGAGGCCGAGACCGGGCCGCTGGCGGGCTCCTGGCAGTCGGTGGCGTTCGTCGACGCCGCCCGCGACGGCGCGGTGCTCCCGATCCTGCACCTCAACGGCTGGAAGATCGCGAACCCCACCACGCTGGCGCGGCTGTCGGACGAGGACCTCGTCGCCCACCTCGGGGGCCGCGGCTACGCGCCCGTCGTCGTCGAGGGCCCCCTGGAGGGCGAGACCTCCGCCGACGTCCACCGCCGCCTCGCCGCGGCGCTCGACGGGTGCCTCGACGGCATCGCCGCCATCCAGGCGCGGGCCCGGCGGGACGGGGCGCCCACCGGAGAGGTCGAGGACGCGGCCGACGTGCCGCGCTGGCCGCTGCTGGTCCTGCGGACCCCGAAGGGGTGGACGGGCCCGGCGGAGCAGGACGGCAAGCGCGTCGAGGGCACCTGGCGATCGCACCAGGTGCCGGTGAGCGAGGTGCGCGGGAACGCCGAGCACCGCCGCCAGCTCGAGGAGTGGATGCGCTCCTACCGGCCCGAGGAGCTGTTCACGCCGGGCGGGGCGCCGCAGCAGGACCTGCTCGACCTCGTGCCCCGGCCGGAGCGCCGGATGAGCGCCAACCCGCGCACCAACGGCGGCTCGGTGAGCCGTCCGCTGCGCCTGGCGGACTTCCGCGACCACGCGGTGGAGGTGCGCGGCCCGGGCGAGACCATGCACTCCCCGACCACCGTGCTCGGCGACTGGCTCGCCGACGTGGCTCGCGACAACATGACGACCTTCCGCCTCTTCGGCCCCGACGAGGTGGCCAGCAACCGGCTGCAGGCCGTCGTGGAGGCCGTCGGCCGGGCCTGGGCCGAGCGGGGGGACCCCGACGACGACCGGATGCGCCCCTCGGGCCGGGTGATGGAGGTGCTCAGCGAGCACCTCGTCCAGGGCTGGCTGGAGGGCTACCTGCTCACCGGGCGGCACGGGGTACTCACGAGCTACGAGGCCTTCGTCCACCTCGTCGACTCCATGGTCAACCAGCACGCCAAGTGGCTGAAGGTGACGCGCGAGCTGTCGTGGCGCGACCCGCTGCCCTCGCTGAACTACCTCCTGTCCAGCCACGTCTGGCGCCAGGACCACAACGGGTTCTCCCACCAGGACCCGGGCTTCCTGGACCACGTGGCGACCAAGAAGGCGGAGATCGCGCGGATCTACCTGCCGCCGGACGCCAACACGCTGCTGTCGACGATGGACCACTGCCTGCGCAGTCGGCACTACATCAACGTGGTCGTCGCGGGCAAGCAGATGGTGCACGACTACCTGCCGATGCAGGAGGCGGTCGAGCACTGCGCCCGCGGGCTCGGGATCTGGGACTGGGCGAGCAACGACGAGGGGCAGGAGCCCGACGTCGTCATCGCCGCGGCGGGGGACGTGCCCACCCTGGAGGCGCTGGCCGCCGTGGACCTCGTGCGCACGCACCTGCCCGAGGTGAAGGTGCGCTTCGTCAACGTCGTGGACCTGATGCGGCTGCAGAGCGACCACGAGCATCCGCACGGCTTGTCCGACACCGAGTTCGACACGGTGTTCACCACCGACAAGCCCGTGGTCTTCGCCTTCCACGGCTACCCCGCGCTGGTGCACCGGCTCACCTACAAGCGCTCCAACCACGCGAGCTTCCACGTGCGGGGCTTCATGGAGGAGGGCACGACGACCACGCCCTTCGACATGGTCTCCGCCAACGACACGGACCGCTTCCGCCTCGCGGTCGACGTCATCGACCACGTGCCCGGCCTGGTTCCCCGGTACGCGGCGCTGCGCCAGCGGCTGATGGACGCCCGGCGGCGCGCGCGCGAGTTCGCCTACCTGCACGGCGAGGACCCGACCGAGATCAGCGGCTGGCGCTGGCCCCACGGCGGCGTCCACCACCCGATGCCGGGCGGCCAGGAGCAGGCGCCGGCCTCGGCCCGTGCCGACGACGCGGGGGACCAGCCGGGGTAGCGGGGTCGCGGGGGCGCCGCGTGCGGGAAGCGCGCGGCGCCGGCGGCTGTTGCGCCGGCGTGACCACGCTCTTCGACCCACTGCAGCTGCGCGACGTCGAGATCCCCAACCGGATCTGGGTCTCGCCGATGTGCCAGTACTCCTGCGACCCCGTGGGCGCCCCCGGCGTCGTGCACGACTGGCACCTCGTGCACCTGGGCTCCTTCGCCGTCGGCGGGGCGGGGCTGGTGCTCACCGAGGCGGCTGCCGTGAGCCCCGAGGGGCGCATCAGCCCGCAGGACGCGGGCATCTGGAGCGACGAGCAGGCGCGCGCCTGGGCGCGGGTCGTCGACTTCCTGCACGCCCGGGGCTCGCGCGCCGGCGTCCAGCTGGCCCACGCCGGCCGCAAGGCCTCGACGTACCGGCCCTTCGAGGCCGCGGCCAGGGGCAGCGTCCCTGCGGCGGAGGGCGGCTGGGAGACGGTCGCGCCGAGCGCCGTCGCCTTCGACGGGTACGCCGAGCCCAGGGCGCTGGACGCCGAGGGACTGCGCCGCGTCGTGCTCGACTTCGCCGAGGCCGCGCGGCGCGCCGACGAGGCCGGCTTCGACGTCGTGGAGGTGCACGCCGCGCACGGCTACCTGCTCCACGAGTTCCTGTCCCCGCTGTCCAACCGGCGCGAGGACTCCTACGGCGGCGACCTCGCCGGGCGCGCGCGCCTGCTGCTCGAGGTCGTCGACGCCGTCCGGGCCGCCTGGCCGCAGGGCAAGCCCGTCGTCGTGCGCGTGTCGGCCACGGACTGGACCGAGGACGGCCTGCAGCTGGAGGAGGTCGTCCAGGTGGCGGCGTGGCTGCGCGAGCACGGCGTGGACCTCGTCGACGTCTCGACGGGCGGGAACTCCCCGTCCGCGCGCATCCCCGTGGCACCGGGCTACCAGGTGCCCCACGCCGAGGCGGTGCGACGCGGCGCCGACGTGGCCACCGGGGCGGTGGGCATGATCACCGACCCGGCGCAGGCCGCGCAGGTCGTCGCGCAGGGCCAGGCCGACGTCGTGCTGCTGGCCCGCGAGCTGCTGCGGGACCCCCGCTGGCCCCAGCGCGCTGCGCGCGAGCTCGGCGTCGAGCTGCCGCTGCCCCCGCAGTACGCGCGCGCCTGAGTCCCGCGACCGGGGCGTCGTCGCGTCCGCGGGCGGGGTCGGGTGCGCTCCGGCACCGGCTCGACGCGCGGGGGCCGGTGCCGCAGGGGTCCGGGCGCCGGCCCGACGCGCCTGCCGCGCCCTCGGCCCCGTCCGCTCCCGATCACCCCACCCCTGCGCCCGACGAGCGGCGCTAGCGTCCCCGGCCGTGGAGGGCGGCGCAGCGGAGCAGACGGGCGGACCCGCCCTGGAGCTCGTGGGGCTCGTGAAGCGCTTCGGCCGCCGCACCGCGGTCGACGGGGTGGACCTCGTGGTGCCCGTCGGCTCGGTGACGGGGCTCGTCGGCCCCAACGGGGCGGGCAAGACGACGACCCTGTCCATGGCGACCGGCCTGCTGCGCCCGGACGGCGGCACCGCGCGCCTGCTGGGCCGCGACGTCTGGGCCGACCCGGTCGGCGCCAAGCGCCTCGTCGGCGTCCTGCCCGACGGGCTGCGCCTGCTCGACCGCCTCTCCGGGCGCGAGCTGGTGCGCACGACCGGCCTCCTGCACGGCCTGCGGCGCGACGTCGCCGACGCGCGCGCCGACGAGCTGGTCGGGGTGCTCGGGCTGGCCGACCAGGGGGAGGAGCTCGTCGTGGACTACTCCGCGGGGATGACGAAGAAGGTGGCCCTGGCGTGCGCCCTCGTCCACGCCCCGCGCCTGCTCGTGCTCGACGAGCCGTTCGAGGCCGTCGACCCCCTCTCGGCCGCCGCGATCCGCGAGCTGCTCGCCCGCTTCGTCGCGGGCGGGGGGACGGTCGTGCTCTCCAGCCACGTGATGGAGCTCGTCGAGCGGCTGTGCGACCGCGTCGCCGTCGTCGCGGGCGGGCGCGTGCTGGCGGCGGGCACGCTCGAGGAGGTGCGGGGCGGCGGCACGCTCGAGGAGCGCTTCGTCGAGCTGGCCGGCGGCGCGAGCGGCCTGGGGGAGGGGCTCGCGTGGTTGCGGTCCTCCTGAGGCTGCGCCTGGCGCTGTGGCGGGGGGCGCTGCGCCGCGACGCCTGGCGCGTCGTCGTCCTGGTGCTCGGCGGCCTCTGGGGCCTCGGCGCGGCCGGGGCGGTGCTCGTCGGCCTCGCGGCCCTGGCCGGCGCCCCCGTGGAGGTGGCCCGCGCGGTGGTCGTGGGAGGCGGGGCGCTGCTCGTGGTCGGCTGGACGGTCGTCCCCGTCGTGGCCTTCGGCACCGACCCCTCGCTGGACCCGGCGCGCTTCGCGACGCTGTCCGTGCCACCGCGCACGCTCGCGACGGGTCTCCTGCTCGGGGCCCTCGTGGGCGTCCCCGGCGCCCTGACGATCCTCGTCGGCGTCGGGACGGCGCTCGCCTGGCTGCGCGGCCCGGCCGCGCCGGCCCTGGCGCTCCTGGCCGCGCTCGGCGGGGCGCTCGGCGTCCTGACGGCCGTCGCGCTGGGGCGCCTCGTGACGTCGGCGGCGGCGGGGGCGCTCTCCGGTCGCCGCGCGCGGGACGCCACGGCCGTGGGGGGCGTCCTGGCGCTCGCCCTGGCGGGGCCGGCGCTCGCGTCCGCCGGGGAGCTCGTGCCGGCCCTGGACCTGCGGGTCGCCGCGCGGGTCGTGGACGTCCTCGCGTGGACGCCGCTCGCCCTCGGCTGGGCGGCCCCCGCCGACGCCGCGGCCGGCGCCTGGGGCACCGCGCTCGCCCGCCTCCTGCTCGCCGCCGCGGCGCTCGTCGCGCTCGTGCTGGCGTGGGCGGCGGTGCTCGCCCGGCGCCTGGAGCAGCCGCGCGACGCCTCGGCGGGGCGGTCGGCGAGGCGCCGGGGCGGCTCCGCGCGGCTGCCGGACGGCGTCCGCTGGGCCGTGGCGGGGCGCTGCCTGCGGTACTGGTGGCGCGACCCGCGCTACGTCGTCGCCGCGGCCACCTCGCTCGTCCTCCCCGTCGTCCTCGGGGGCCTCGCCGCGCTCGGGAGCCTGCCGGCGGCGTCCTCGTGGGCGCTCGGGCCGCTCGCCGGGCTCGTCCTCGGGGCCGCCCTGCACAACGACGTCGCCCTGGACGGCCCGGCGTTCTGGACGCACCTGGCGGCGGGCGTCCCGGGGGTCGACGACCGGGCCGGGCGCAGCGCGGCCCTGCTCCTGTGGGCGGTGCCCGTGGTCGTCGCCACCACGCTCCTCGGTGCCGCGCTCGCCGCGGGCAGCGGCCTCCTCGCCCCCGCGCCGCTCGGGCGGGTCGCGGGAGCGCTGGGCGCGGCGCTCGGGCTCCTGCTCGCGGGCACCGCCGTCTCCGCGGTGCTGAGCGCGGTGCGCCCCTACCCCGCCCAGGCCGCGGGGGAGAGCCCCTTCTCCCAGCCCAGCGGGGCGGCCCTGCCGGGCGCGCTCGCGCAGGGCCTGACCCTCCTCGCGACCGTCCTGCTCGCCCTGCCGGCGGTGGTCCTGGGCGTCCTCGCGGCGCCGTGGCCGTGGCTGGGGCCGGCAGCGCTCGCCGCGGGCGCGGGCCTCGGCGCGCTCGAGCTGCGCGCGGGCGTGCGGCGCGGGGGAGCGCTGCTCGACCGCCGGGGCCCTGAGCTGCTGGCGGCCGTGCGCCGCGACCGCTGAGGCCTCCACCGCTGGGGCCCCCACCGCTGAGGCCTCCACCGCTGGGGCCCCCACCGCTCGGGGCCGTGACCGCTCGGGGCCGGGACGGCGCCGCGGCCGGCGGCGCGCGGAGAGGCCGCCCGGGGGGCGGGGTGCGGCAGGATGCCGCCATGCCTGCCGCACCGAGCGTCTCCTACTCGATCACCGTCCGCCTCGAGCTGCCCGCGCGCCCCACCGCGGTCAGCGAGCTCACCTCGGCGATCGAGAGCGGCCAGGGCATCGTCACGGCCCTGGACGTCACCGCCTCCGGGGCCGGCCGGGTCCGGGTGGACGTCACGTGCGCCACGCGCGGCACCGACCACGCCGAGGACATCGTCGAGAACATCCGCTCGCTCGACGGCGTGGACATCGGCCGCGTCTCCGACCGCACCTTCCTGGCCCACCTCGGCGGCAAGATCTCGATCGAGCCCAAGATGCCGATCCGCACGCGCGACGACCTGTCGCTGATCTACACCCCCGGCGTCGCCCGGGTCTGCGAGGCCATCGCGAAAGAGCCCGCGGACGCCCGGCGCCTGACCATCAAGCGCAACACCGTCGCCGTCGTCACGGACGGGACCGCCGTGCTCGGCCTCGGCGACATCGGCCCCCTCGCGGCGCTGCCGGTGATGGAGGGCAAGGCGGCGCTGTTCAAGCGCTTCGGCGGCATCGACGCCTTCCCCATCTGCCTCGACACGACCGACACCGAGGAGATCATCGCCGCCGTCAAGGCGATCGCCCCGGTCTTCGCCGGCATCAACCTCGAGGACATCGCGGCGCCCCGCTGCTTCGAGATCGAGGACCGGCTGCGCGAGGAGCTGGACATCCCGGTCTTCCACGACGACCAGCACGGCACCGCCATCGTCTGCACCGCCGCGCTGATCAACGCCCTGAAGGTCGTCGGCAAGGAGCTGGCGGACGTCCGCGTCGTCATGTCGGGCGCGGGGGCGGCCGGCACGGCCGTGCTGAAGCTGCTCCTGGCGGCCGGGGTCCGCGACGTCGTCGTCGCGGACATCGACGGCGTCGTGCACAGCGGCCGCCCGGGCCTGCACCCCTCCTCGCGGTGGACGGCCGAGCACACCAACCCCCGCGGGCTGACGGGCACGCTGGTGGAGGCGCTCGCGGGCGCGGACGTCTTCATCGGCGTCAGCGCGCCGAACATCCTCACCGGGGACCACATCGCGACGATGGCCGCCGACGCCGTCGTCTTCGCCCTCGCCAACCCCGTCCCCGAGGTCGACCCAACCGCCGCCGCCGCGCACGCCGCCGTCGTGGCCACCGGGCGCAGCGACTTCGCGAACCAGATCAACAACGTGCTCGCCTTCCCCGGCGTCTTCCGGGGGCTCCTGGACGCGCAGTCGCACTCCATCGACGAGGCGATGCTGCTGGCCGCGGCCCGGGCGCTGGCGGCGGTCGTCGGCGAGGACGAGCTGAACGCGGCCTACATCGTCCCGAGCGTCTTCCACCCCGACGTGGCGACCGTCGTGGCGGACGCCGTCGAGGCGGCGGCGCGCGCGGCGGGCGCCGGCGAGGAGCCCTCGCCCGTCGTCGCGGCCACCGAGGCCGCTGCCGGCCTGGACGTCGGGTCGTCCGCGGGGGCGGTCTCCGGCGCCGGCGCCCTCTGACCCGGGTGGGCTGACCCGGGCGGGCGACGCAGCCGAGGGCGATGATGGGCCCCGTGGCGGGTGCGGAGCGGTACGTGGGACGACTGCTGGTGGCCGCGCCCTCCCTGACGGAGGGCGAGTTCCGGCGCAGCGTCGTCCTCGTGCTCGACCACGACGGCTCGGGGGCCCTCGGGGTGGTGGTCAACCGTCCCCTGCCGGTCCGCGTGGACGCCGTGCTGCCGCCGTGGCAGGCGCACGTCACCGAGCCCGCCCGCCTCTTCCGCGGCGGCCCGGTGGCGCTGGACTCCGCGCTCGGCCTCGTCGTCGTCCCCGGCGACGCGCCGGAGCCCGCGGGGGTCCGCCGGATCATCGGCGCGCTGGGGCTCGTGGACCTGGACGCGGCGCCGGAGGAGGTGTCCCGCTCCGCCTCGGGCCTGCGGATCTTCGCCGGCTACGCGGGCTGGAGCCCCGGCCAGCTGGAGGGCGAGGTCGCCGGGGGCTCCTGGCTCGTGCTGGACGCGGAGCCGTCCGACGCCGTCACCCCCCGCCCCGAGGAGCTGTGGGCGGCCGTGCTGCGGCGCCAGCCGGGCCGCCTGGCCCTGCTCGCCAGCTTCCCCGAGGACGTGGCGCTCAACTGACCCCGGAGGCGGGGGCGGTGGCGCCCGCGGCGGCGGGGCCGGCCGCCCCTCGCGGCCGGTCGACGTACGATCGGCCGCCATGAGCACCTCGCCGCCCGAGCCCCCCAGCGCGCCCTCCCCGGAGCCGTCCCGCTCGACGACGTCGGTCCTCGAGCGCGAGCTGGTCGAGCAGCCGCAGCTGTCCGAGCCCGGGGACCACGAGCGCTTCGCGCACTACGTGCGCAAGGAGAAGATCATGACCTCGGCGCTGTCGGGGGAGCCCGTCACCGCGCTGTGCGGCAAGGTCTGGGTGCCCGGCCGCGACCCGCAGAAGTTCCCCGTCTGCCCGGCGTGCAAGGAGATCTACGACGGCCTGCGCGCACCCGCCGACGGCGGTCCCGGCAGCGGCGGCGGCGCGGGCAGCGGCTCCGGCGGCGGTCAGCAGTGACGGGCGCGGCACCGGCCCCGGCCGGGGGCGCGCCGGCCGCGTGAGCACCCGCACCTCCCGCGCCGTCCCCGCCCAGGGGGCGCAGCGCCGCGCCAGCACGCCCGCGCGGGCCCTGCGCGCCTGGCAGAGCGCCGCGCTGGAGCTCTACGACGCCGAGCCCGGCCGCCAGGACTTCGTCGTGGCGGCCACCCCGGGCGCCGGCAAGACGACGTTCGCGCTGACCCTGGCCTCGCGGCTCCTCGAGCGCCGCGTCGTCGACCGCGTGGTCGTCGTCTGCCCGACCGACCACCTGCGCACGCAGTGGGCCGACGCCGCCGACCGCGCGGGCGTCGTCCTGGACCCCTCGCTGCCCAACAGCGTCGGCCCGGTGCCCGCGGGCGCCCAGGGATACGTCACGACGTACGCGCAGGTCGCGGGCAAGCCCGCCCTGCACGCCGCGCGCTCGAGCGCCAAGCGCACCCTCGTCGTCCTCGACGAGGTCCACCACGCCGGGGACGGCCTGTCCTGGGGCGACGCCTGCGCGCAGGCCTTCGAGGGGGCGCGTCGCCGCCTGTGCCTGACCGGGACGCCGTTCCGCACCAAGCCCGGCGAGCGCATCCCCTTCGTCCACTACGAGGACGTCGGCGGCGGCGAGCTGCGCAGCCGGGCCGACTACACCTACGGCTACCGCGACGCCCTGGCCGACGCCGTCGTCCGCCCCGTGGTCTTCGCGGCGTACACGGGCACCTCCCGCTGGCGCAACAGCGCCGGCGAGGTGGTCGCGGCGTCGCTGTCCGAGCCCGGCACCCGCTCGGTGGAGGCGGCGGCGTGGAAGACGGCGCTCGACCCCCGCGGCGGCTGGGTGCCGCACGTCATCGCCGCCATGGACGACCGCATCTCCCACCTGCGCGAGAGCGGCATGCCGGACGCCGGCGGCCTGGTCCTCGCGAGCGACCAGGACGACGCCCGCGCCTACGCCGACGTCGTCCGGCGGGTGACCGGGACGGCGCCCGTGCTGATCCTGTCCGACGACCCGAAGGCGTCGCGCAAGATCGAGGACTTCGCCGCCGGGACGCAGCGGATGGCCGTGTGCGTGCGGATGGTCTCCGAGGGCGTCGACGTCCCGCGGGCCGCGTGCCTGGCGTGGATGACGAGCTACCGGACGCCGCTGTTCTTCGCCCAGGCCGTCGGCCGCGTGGTCCGCTCGCGCTCGCCGCGCGAGTCCGCGACCGTCTTCCTGCCGGCCGTCCGGCCCCTGCTCGCGCTCGCCGCCGAGCTGGAGAGCGAGCGCGAGCACGTCGTGCCCGCGCCCGCCGAGGCGCCCGACGACGCGCTCGACCTGCTGCCGCCGCCCGAGCGCGAGCCGGGCGGGGCGGGCGAGCACGAGTCGCTGGAGGCCGACGCCCAGTTCGCCCACGTCCTGCACGGGGGGCGCGCGGTCGTCGCGGAGCCGATGGCCCCGGTGGGCGCGGAGGAGGAGGACTTCCTCGGCATCCCGGGCCTGCTGACGCCGGAGCAGACCGCGGCGCTGCTGGCCAGCCGCGACGACGAGACGCGCCGCCGCATCGCCTCCTCCCGGGGGCCGCAGGACGAGGACCTCTGGGCGGCCGCACCGCTTGAGGACGCCCCGGAGGAGCCCGAGGAGGCCTCGTGGCGCGGCACCGCGGCCCTGCGCCGGGAGGTCAACCGGCTCGTCGGCCAGGTGGCGGCCCGCTCGGGCGTCCCGCACGCGGTGGTCCACCGCCGGCTGCGCACGGAGGTGCCGGGCCCGGGCTCGGCGACGGCCTCGCCCGAGCTGCTGGCGAAGCGGCGCGACCACCTGCTCGCCTCCCTCTGACGTGGCTGCGCCGCCCGTGGTCCCAGCCGCTGAGATGCGTCGCAGCCGAGGCGTGGACCGCGAGACGATGCCGCCCGGCGGCGACCCCGCCGGAGTCCTGGTCCCGTCCTGCGGAGGTGCCGCGTGAACGAGCGGGTGCTGCGCGTCGCGCTGCTCGGCTGCGGCGTCGTCGGCTCGGAGGTGGCCCGTGAGCTGCTCGAGCAGTCCGAGGAGCTGGGCGCCCGCTGCGGCGCCCGCCTGGAGCTCGTCGGCATCGCCGTGCGGCGGCCGGGCCGCCAGCGCGCCGCGGGCGTGGACCCGGCGCTGTTCACCACCGACGCCGCCTCCCTCGTCGAGCGCGCCGACCTCGTCGTCGAGGTGATCGGCGGCATCGAGCCGGCCCGCTCGCTCGTCCTGCGGGCCATGGCGTCCGGGGCGTCGGTGGTGACGGCGAACAAGGCGCTGCTGGCCGAGGACGGCCCGCGCCTGTACGAGGCCGCCGACGCCGCGGGGGTCGACCTGTACTTCGAGGCCGCCGTGGCCGGCGCCATCCCCATCGTCCGCCCGCTGCGGGACTCGCTCGTCGGCGACCGCGTCGACCGGGTGCTGGGCGTCGTCAACGGCACGACGAACTACGTGCTGGACCAGATGGACACCACCGGCGCCGGCCTCGACGAGGCGGTGCAGGAGGCCCAGGCGCTCGGCTACGCCGAGGCCGACCCGACGGCGGACGTCGAGGGCTTCGACGCGGCCGCCAAGGCCGCCATCATCGCCTCGCTCGCCTTCCACACCCGGGTGCGGGCGGCCGACGTCCACCGCGAGGGCATCACCGGCGTCACCGCGGGCGACGTCGCGGCGGCCCGGGAGGCGGGCGCGGTCGTCAAGCTCCTCGCCATCTGCGAGCGCACGCCCGGTCCCGGCGGCGACGTCGACGGGCCGGGTGCCGGCGTGTCCGTGCGGGTGCACCCCGCGATGGTCCCCCGCGAGCACCCGCTCGCCGGCGTGCGCGGCGCCTACAACGCCGTCTTCGTCGAGGCCCGCGCGGCGGGCTCCCTGATGTTCTACGGCCAGGGCGCCGGCGGCGCCCCCACCGCCAGCGCCGTGCTGGGCGACCTCGTGGCCGTCGCCCGCCACCGCGTGGTCGGGGGGCGCGGGTCCTCGGAGTCCGCGCACGCCGACCTGCCCGTGCGCCCGATGGGCGAGGCCCTCACGCGCTACCACGTGCGCCTGGAGGTGCAC
>Ga0210040_10005555_pt1 | contig 16025 bp, 8 predicted proteins | sample CryGeyCG12114_NA_FD_185462 | JGI IMG/M metagenome (GOLD analysis project Ga0210040, IMG submission 185462) | Groundwater microbial communities from aquifer - Crystal Geyser CG19_WC_8/21/14_NA (SPAdes) (version 2) | ecosystem: Environmental > Aquatic > Deep subsurface > Groundwater | place: USA... | reverse complement strand
GGAAATCAGGAATAATCATGAAATTCAAAGTTATGACCCATTTCATGCGTGGGTTTATACTCGGTTACATATAGTAAGTTAGAAATTGACCCGAATTTTATATTCTTGGAAGCTGACATGCTGTCATAAAATGGAAACGCGTATTTTGACGATCAAAATAACCTAGATTTGTGCAAAAAGAGTACAATGCCTTTTGTAATGGGATACTGGAAAACATCAAAAGGCCTTTGAATTATTTAACTGTAACTAGAGCTATGCAAACTATGCGTCTGGTTGGATAAGCTCGGAGAAAGTTGTAAAATTTTAATTACTTTCTGCAAAAGATCAAGTAGAAAGACTTTGAGGCCTTATTGTACTCAACTGTAGGCGTGCAGAAGCAGTAAATTTAAATGAGTAGAATGTACCAGCTAATAACATTTTCTATAGTTGTGTGCAAACGAACAAAAGAGTTGGAGTAATGCATGTTAGTTAGTTAGTTAGTTAGTTACAGCTAGCAGGAAAGTTAAGTGCGCTCAAGACGTCGGCTTTCATAGCCATATTATGTACACATTACTGTAGTATGAGTAATGGCAGCAAGGTGTATTAGATTTGCATAGTGCTATTTTGATGGCAGGCCTGAGTTGTGAAGATAAGAAACTTTGGTTGCATGTAATGTATGTGAGGGAATTTTAATTGTGAACGACACATTTCTTTGGCATTTTAATACTTTGCGTGTGCATGTCGTAAAAAGTACAACAGCTTTTTATTCACAGTCATTGCAATGTAAGCAAGCTTACATGCAAGTTTTTTGACATTTTTGGGTTATTTAATGCATGCATATTTAGTTAGTTAGTTAGGAGTGAGTAAAAAATTTCATTCCGGGGTGATAAAATCCGTCATTGAGTTTTTCATAACATGTTGACAAATCTTGGATTAGAATTTTTGTAGTATAACGTACAAACTAGAACTCATTCTGCATGCTCATTTCCAAAGTTTTATAGTTAGCTTTTAGCAACTGTTTTAAGCATTGTGAAAATGAACAAAAATGGAGTGGCTGCCTACATTAGTATTTGTTTTGCATTGTTAGTAACTAACTAACCACTATGCTAGTAAGTTATGAGATTTCCAAACCTCTCAACTGCGACGACTGCATATGAGCATTTTGTATACTATATTATTGTCATGGCTGAGCTCACTCAGAAAGAGTGAAGATTTTCTGAGAGAACACAACTCCAGTAATGAAAGTCGCAGTTGTTGTCAATCTGTGTAAATATTTGCATGCTCATCTGCCATAATGGCTCTCGTAAATGTCTCCATCAATGACATACACTTTACGAGCTCCTTGGGCTAATAATCTTGGTGGTTTTATTTCATGGGAGTGTACCAGCTTTTATTATTGCCAACGTTTTTTACCTATTAGTTAGTTAGTTAGAAACTTGGGCCCAAAAAATATGAGAGACAGAGAATCCAGTGAATGTGCTGTCATTAGTTATTTTGTATATAACTAATAATTTGCCATGTTATTTAGTAAGTAAGTATGTCTATTGATGCTGGCTGACTTTGAAATCTCATGATTTGCTATTCAGGTCTTCTCAGAAGCACGAGTGTCATTCAGTGTGGGTGGTGAAATCTATCCGGGTGAACCAATCACTTATTTCCCTCCTGAGGATTGTATATTCGAGGAGCCAAAAAATGTTTCCATTAATTTACACAACCGGGTGGGGAAATTTGTCAAAATTGAGTTGTTTTGGTCGGCCAAATGGATGCTCATCAGTGAAGTCACATTCGACTCATGTAAGTTTTATGCTACATGTGCACGTGGACTATGAATAATTTCGAGCATTATATTTTATCATGGATTCTTGTGAGCAGACTGCTTTTGTAAAAAATTCACTGTAATCCCTCAAGTTGCCATCTGCTAAGCGCCCCTTAAGTGCACAACTCAGCCATTTCTTTTATAGTTTTATGCATGTATGTAATAGAAAAAAAAAACATTTTGCAGACATTGGTCTCCAGAGCTATGCAATACACATTTACTTTTCTATTACATATTTTACAATTCTTTTTAAAGTTTTTGCACACTTTCATACACTCAGAGTATTGTCATTAGGTTGTCACTACATTTCAAATATGTGTGTATCTTTTCCCCAAGTGTAATGTTGGTGTAACTTTTTTTGTGCATTTCCAACTTGCTTTGACAAAATAATGTGTGTAGTAGGGGTTGTGGGAGGAAAACTTTTCTAAATCACCTCATAACTCACCCAATACATGTTGTATTTGTTCACAGCGACCATTATGGGGAACTTCAGTGACGACGAGACACTTTTAGCACTCGAGGATTCACTTTTGGCACATCAAAGTGATGCATCGGAGCAGCAGTTGGCGTCAAACAAAGATATAGAGTCGAGCGGTCTACCAGGTATGTAAAATTTTCAATCTTTTGCCAACTTTCTTTAGATTAAGATTCGTGGATAAAAGTTATCACTTTTGGAACCTGCCCGTAAGCTGCCAATACTGACTAACTATCAAGACCCTCTTGGAAATGATTTTTTTCCACAATATCCCATGATATTTAAATCTCACAAGTTAGATTCCAGATTCTGCAGCATTTTTGGCACCCGAGATAATATTTTATTGTTTTTTTTCTGTAGGACTCATACTTGACGATGCTACGAAAAAGAATTCTGGAACGATTATCATTACTGCTGTTATTAGTTCCTTTGTAGCCATTATTGTGGTTCTTCTTATCATCCTTTTGGCAATGGTCTCACGTCAGAAGCTACTTGGACGTCGCAAATCCACATCGTTGGCTCCAAATGGTGGCAACCCGTTTGATAATCAATCCGAATTCGGGTATATGACCCCTGATGACATTCGCAAGTGTAAAATGTCCGCTCAGCAAGAATATCAAGAACCTTTTGTGGAGCCTAGGCTCACCACTTTTCAAGACATGAAAAACAGTGGAGCCAACAACAATTGCAGTGGCAGCGGAAGTGGCCGTGTTTATTCTAATGAGAAAGGAAGGCTTGTGGAGTACTACAGTTGCACTTTAGTATCAAATTCAACCCCATCTAACCTAGTTGGTATGTGCGAATTCATTAACGTGTCCGCTTTGCTCACAGTGGGTGTAATTTATGTGCATTTTGATGGGCTTCGGTATATCGTTTGACAAAATACTTGGCTACAGAGATATGATATTTTGTATTTATGCAGTCAGCAACCTTTAATTCGATTCATTTTGGTCATTTTTTTTAAATTTTATAAAACTGAGAAATTTGCGAGGTTTATTTTTGTGTTTCAAGTAAAAACAGCTTTACCTTTTGTAGTTTTGTGCGCTTTTAGTCAACTAAACAACAGCTATTTTATGCATGAAGTAGGCAAAATAGTTTCCATATTAGATTAGCTTAAGCTCTTTCTAAAAGCTGACCTTATCAGAAACTGGACAGAGAAATGCCGTAGCACACAATCCATAAATGACTAAAAGTGCTGCATAGAAGTAAAGCTGTTATCCCGACAAGGTCTAGTTGGCATATTACATATGGAACAAAATAATCTATGATAATAATAATAACAACCATAGGATATAAAATGCAGGCGTGGAATGCAATTTAATGCATCTACCTACCTACACACTGCATTATGTAGTGTTGTCACGAGACTTTTTAAAAGCTCATATGTACAATTCCTTGTATCCTTTGACTGGTCATATGTATGTAACGTATTTTTTGAGGACGAGGGGGAAAGTGGGAAGTAAACTTTATTGCTAGTCGTAAATTGGACTTTCTCTTGGAACAATAAAGTTTGCTTGGACTGCACAGAGGGAGAAACTTTCTTGGGAGCAAATTGAATAGCTACAGTTTATATAGCCACAGCAGGTAGACTCAATGAGTTCTGAACTAACTAACTAACGGCAGCATGATCAAAGAATAATAATTTCATGGACTTGGGTGAATTGTCTTGCTTATGTTCTCTCTATCGCATTGCTATTTTCATAGTTAGTTAGTTAGCTCGTTACATTATAGCATGCACAATATTTCCCGAATATTATTTTTGTTGATATTATTTTTGGCATTATATAGCCATACGGTTTCTGAAAATAGAGAAAACAGTAATAAAATTATGTCACATGTAAAATTTAGGCTGATAAACGCTCAGCGTACAAAAACAATGGAAATATTCACTATGACTTTTTGGCCGAAAATCAATCATTCACTACTTTATTATTCACAATATAAGGGTGGAAAACCCCGATCCAGTTAGTATGCGTGGGTGCACGAGCTTACTGCTTATTTCTAAAGCTGTTAACGAACCCTAAGTTTAGGGTTGCCAAGCAAAGTGATCATATATACTGTATGCTCTAGGAAAACTTTCTAACTACTACCATTGGATTATGTATTGCAATTTTGATGAAGACCAATTTGAGACACATTATTGATTAATGGACATTAGGGTGCTTTACTATTGTTCAGTTCAGATTGCTCTCTGGTCTTGAGCATTTTACCTACAGCTAGTTACTTTCCTTTTTATCATGGTATGGTGACTGTAAAAGTGTCAGAACAAAAAAAGGGAATAATAATAATAACGCTGTAGTATAGAACGTGCCATGAGCATCAGGTTTTTATTATGGTTTGATGGAATGAAAGTTTTTATCGCTGGTTGTACGTTCCACTTGGTGCACAAAGCAATATATATATAAGTTAGTGAGTTGCAGTAGTTAGTTAGTTAGTAAAAGAAACGATTGGAACGATAATTAACGATTTTAGAGAACTAGGAAATGATATCGTGCACGAGAAAATGTATTCAGGTATGTTGGATCGTAATAATGATGTGACATGCTATGGGATTTTTCATTTTAAATGTGTCCCTAGAAAAGTTGCGTGTGTCAGACGCATTTAATAAGCCCAAAATGCAATCCATACTTTTTCTCCCCTCGTTTTAATACGGGATTGAACAAACTTGGGTGCTCCAGGCTTGTACAGTAATTTGTAATAATAATTAAACACGAGATACCCAAAAGAAGACGACGAGTTAGCTATAGTCAAATTCATCCATACCTTGCGTTTACTAACTACTACAAGTGAGTCGGTTTTGGGGAACAAAAGCGGTATTATTTTCATGATGGCCCCAAGAACTAAGCTTGTCTAACTAGCCAAGAAAAGAAGGAAATAAGTTTGCCAGATATCCGGTTTCTGGCTAGAATCTACAGTCTTGTTATCTCAGGCCTAACATTCCTTGTAAACTAATAAAGCTCATAGAATAATGAATGTGTGGAGCAGACACGCGAGTTATGAGATTTGATCGTATTAGTCCTCTTATCCGTAGTGAAGGAAATGACGGATTTAATGCCTTGTTCACAGAATCATATAGAATAGTATAGTACATGCCTAAGAAACAATCCTATTATCAATCCCCTTGTCTTGAATGCCGTGTATAGGAATTAGTGCTGCTAACTTTACTCATTCTTTTACCAGACGGGTCGGATGAAGAAAAAATAAATGAAATCCAATAGGCCAAGTTTACATAACTATAAAAGTTGATAAAAGATTCAAGAAAAGGGGGAAACACATTTTTTAAGAACATCCATCTGGTGAATCTTTAAATGTGGAAACATAACGTATCGTTAGCTAATAGTGCACAGACTGAACCTATGATATTACCGTATCATGGACAAATGGAAAGTTACATGTTGAAAAGTAAACATATAATATGAACAGTGTAGTGGCCTGACAAGAAGAAATAAGTCAGACTGTTTATTTTCATATGACGGCTCCTCTTCAACTCTCCCTATCATCTTTGCATAATAATATACACACAAAGAGTCTTTTGCAATTTTTTCCCTTTAGTTAGTTACAAACTGTTAAAAAATATGCTTGTCTATTTATGTATCATTTCATGTACCAGTCAGTTGCTTTTAGTCTTCTGGAATATGTTTGCTTACACTTGATGTTCCTATCAGTTCACTCACTCACATACTACATAGTTGATATTTTCATCTTGATACGACGAAAGACTGAATTTGAGTTAGTTACTTAGTTACTATATGTGGAAAAACTATTTGAAAAAACTAGGAGACTCTGGGAACGAGTATGAGTACGCCGTGCCAAATGAGTTGGGCAAACTTTTACCAAATCAAATGAGTCCAATGAAATCCATACCGAGTTCTCCAGCAGCTGGACTCAAAAACAGGACCAAAGGGATTCAACTGCGATTTTCTGAGATTGGTGTTCCCGAGATTGAGAAACATCGGCTACGCATGCTCCGGAAACTGGGAGAAGGCACTTTTGGCGTCGTAAGTGAAAATCATGAAACTTATAAGAACAGCTTATCTCATCATTATTACTTAGTAACTACATAATATAAGAGATGTCTCAAATCCTGAGTTGGGAACTAACTTTTTCTCCATGTTCAGTTAACGTCCCCCCAATGCCCAGTTAATGGGACTCTTTGTCTCCATTTGGAGCTCGTTTAGCAAGTCACATTTCATTTTTCATTTCCAACTCAATGTTCATTACTTTTTGGTTGTGTGGACTTGCCACACCACTGCAATACATAGTTTTTCACACCATTCATGGTCTGTATATGTGAATTTCATAGATTTTAAATGAGGAGGTGATAATGTTCTCATCTGTTTTCATTAGACGGCATGATTAACTGATCACCTTTAAGTCTTTATTAGTATCCAACTGTAAAAAATGTATTAATTGACTAAAAATACACCATTTTTTCTCATGTTGAGACATTTACGGTAGAAAGAAAGCATGGAACTTGCATAATGTATAAGTTTAGTCTAGTGTGTGTGATATCATCTTGGTATTTGTATGTAAAAATGTCTAATTAATTAATTCCAGGTGTACGTGGGTGAGCTAGAGAAAGGAATTAATTGTAGTGGCAGCAACAGTGCAAGTGATAATAAGATGCTGGTGGCTGTAAAGCATGTATTGCGAAATGCATCTGACAAGGACAAGTAAGTATTGTGTATAGTGTAACCATCCTGCAAAACAACTAGTTTTTGGCATCTCAGCTTATGGGTGTTTAATTAATTTGTGTAGATCGGACTTTGTAGAAGAAGTGAGGCTTTTGAGTTCCCTCAAGGACTCCAATGTAGCTCAAGTTCTTGGGATTTGTTCGGAAGAAGAGCCATTTGGAGTTGTACTTGAATTCTTGGAGCTTGGGGACTTGTGTGAATTTCTTCGTCAAAATGATACGCTGTTACCCAATGCGTCCAAAAAATTGAGGTGAGTCTTTTTGAATTGTGTAAGGTATATACTAACTGTGCAAAGCTATTCAGTTTGGTCTTTTCATTACACCACTGAATGTAAAAAATAATGTAAGGTTTTCTATTAAAATGTACACAGTTTCCATGATGAAAGTTGTGCCTTAGTTAGTTTTTACTTGAAAATGATTTTTTTTCCATAGCTTTGGGAGCCTATTGTATCTCGCTAGTCAGATTGCAAGTGGAATGAAATTCTTGGAAAGTCGCAACATTGTTCACAGAGACCTAGCTACCCGGTAAGTATAACCACAACTGTTTTCCATGTCTAACAAAAATGACACGATAAATGAATGTTTTGTTTGCCTTTCCGTTGAATTTTCTAGAACACAAACTAATTGTTAGCTTCAGGGTATAAAATAATCCTTCTGGCTTCTTTTCTACAGAAATTGCGTCATAGGCCAAGGCTTGGTTGTCAAGATCTCACATTTTGCCACAGATACGGATTTGCATGCTGTGGATTACTTCAAACTGGATGGAAAGATGCCATTACCTATCAGATGGATGGCTTGGGAGTCTTTGTTTTTGGTAAGCTATTCTACTCTCTGCCACACATGCAGATTTATAATTCGAGAGACTTGATAAACTACTTTAAAATTTTCCTCATTTGGCGTGTACCTTTAGCTAACTAATATGAACTTTTTTGTGTCTTCCCAAAGGGTAAATATTCCACAAAAAGTGACATCTGGTCATTTGGAGTGACATTCTGGGAGATCCTCACATTTGCACGACATTCCCCATATCCCACGATGAGTAATGAGGAGGTGCTGGGGAATCTACAAAGACTTTCTGTGTACGACTCAGACGAGCCTTTTGAGCCTCTAAATCGTCCACAAAACTGCTCCAGGGACATTCATCAACTCATGTGTGATACTTGGCGACGAAATGATGAGGAGCGGCCCAGCTTTTGGGAAATCCATTCCTTCCTCATGAGAAAGAATTTGAATTTTGTGCCTCCGCCGCCTCCTTTACCGACCACGGAGCCACCCTCCACTCTCTCTTCAATGTCCCATCATCATCACTTCATTGTTTAGTTGGAATCATTGTCCATCAAATTCTGTACTGACTGTATTATTTCATTGTTTTTAATTCTGTATTTTCTGTTTGTATTATGTCTATAGTTCAGTTAGGTTAGTAAGAGTTAAGAAGTGTAACATTGTATTGTGAATTTGTAAACATGTGTTATTGTATAGTAGTGTAGAGGTCATCTTGGTTCAATTTACGAGCGTCATATCATATTTTAACTCATGTACTGTAAATGCGTGTTAAACAGTAGTTAGTTAGCATAAGTTTCCCAATTTTTGTTCATTTTTAACCTACAAGACTGATGTAGAGAGGATAGTAATGTGTGTATGCTCTCTTGGGGTAACTATAACTATACATTTAACGGCATTATATATGCATCTAAATGCGAATTTTTGTCCGATTACTACGATTATTGTGTTCAGCAGTAATTAACACGCTTTGTTCATAATCATGTGTATAAATATCTGAAAAAATACTACAATTTATAACAATGTACAAATCGTGCACAATTTTGCACTCGCTTCACTATATCTTTGTTTAGTTAGTTAGTTAGTATTCTCTGTTTGACTAAAATTCACAATCTTCATTGTATTTATCACTACTAACTACTGTAAAATACAACTTTAACTATAGAACCCAGCATAGAGCAAATATCGCTATGCCATGATATCACTGACTATTGCATACAAGAAAGATTGCTTTAGAAACTTAATAAAGTCTCGTATAGATTTTTGTCTACACACAAACCTTGTGCAATAAATCCTGACTCAGGACAAAATCACCCAACTCATCAAACTTTCATGGCTTTATCTACTGGCTCGTAAAAAATGGGTCTGCACTTTCGAGAAAAGTGTCATTTAATTGAATGACAATGATCGTAACGATCATTTGAACACAGTATCTTCCCTTTAATATACGAACTGCAGATATTAAATTGATCCCAGTACTCCATTTCCTTTTGTACTGTAATAGCTATAGCTACAGAGTTCAATAGTGTGCGTTTACACTCCCCAAAGCATTAGGTTTAAAATTGAGTAAAAATCTACTGGATACTGGTGACTGTCCTTTTTTGTGTGAAAGAGACCTCATAAGTCAGTTGAGAGCAAAAGCATTCTTCAGAGACTTTAATAGGATCACTTTAAACGTACAATGATCGGCATGGGATGATAATACAAGTTAGTTTTTTTTCTGTTATGCCACCAACAAACGGGCCCATTGTTCCTATCACTTTGGAACACTCGAATGGAACAGTAGGGTGTCAATTTGGTCGTCCAGCAGCAGCCATCTATACTTGTTTCAGTCACTCACTCACACACGGTTTATGAACGTAGGGGTTAATATACAGGCGTATTAGAGTCTAACTTGACTATTTTCAGTGCGTTTTGTAACCCATGCTCATGCCGAAAACTGAGGCTCATTTTCGTAACGCTTAAATTGGAAGACACCATGTTATATACACCAAAGGATGTAGTAATGCATGATTTAGGCACTTCATTTCCAATGGGATTTCCATGTATAGTAGCTTTTCTATCTAATATTGAATATTCAGAAACAAATACTAGTTAGTTAGTTAGTTAGTAAGCTAATAGCACAAAAATATGTTCTTCATTACTTGTACATATTACAAAGTCAGGAGTAGTGAAAGTGTAGAGCTGAAGAAAAAAGCACTTCTCACTCATTCACACCCCTGCTGTGAGCCTATGATTGATTCTAAAGGAAAATTTCCACTTTTTCTATCCCTTGTATTGAACGGGCATGAAAATAGCAATAGAATGATGATCCTGGATCATTGAAAACGAAACTCACATGCAGGGATGGATTTGGTACCAAGATTGATCATGTTCTAAAGCTCTCACCCACGGTCTTCTATACGGTCTCATAAGTATAAGAGCTGTGTTTAATTATTTCCTGGCACTGTATTACAACTCGTTACGATGAATCATTGACATTGCTGTGCACGGAATAAATATACTTTGTTCCCCTTGTATATGCGTGCACCTTGTTAACGCATAATGTCCAATAAATCTTGGTTCCCAAATAACATGAGTCAGTACCTTGGACCACGGAAAAAAGTTTAATCAGTGACTGTGGTAGCAAGCTGCTCAAAAAACTTATTTGAACATACACAGTGAGTATTCCCATTTGGTGCCTAATTTTACAAAAGTTTACCTGTGCATTTCCCATTTAATGAGAATCCACTGCGGAACTAAAGTAACTATAACTAACTAACTAACTAACTACTACTACTTTCCTTGTTTGTTAACAATGAGTAAGGACCATCTTAGGAATTCTGAGTGAGCAAATGAAAAGTGTACATACTTTTTTTGGGTGAAAATATATGAGGGTGGTGAGAGACTCCCTACTGAGTCTATGGTCATGTCAGTGTTCCTTCGTTGCTCAAGTAATAACCATAATAATCACCATTATGATCATGGTGCATAGAGTGAACCCTGCTCACATTGTTTCGCTCGGCTGCTCAAATGGAGTGAGCCGGCATCTTTGCTTCAAATTCTTTATTACGGGCATTATCCCGGATGAATTCAAATGAGGAGTGAGAGGGAACCATATTGAAAATTGGGATTGCCAACCAAAATGAACTCGTTAGAAGTTAGGATATAAGGAATGATCGTCATAAATTGCTTAACTAACTAACTTGCCTTGTTTCAAGGTGCAACTATAATAACTAACAGTTTCACACACTATATGCAGCATTCATTTCATAAAAATGCACTCTAACTGGTAACTTTGACTTGCATGGTTGCATGCAACCAATTAGCTTAGTTAGTTAGAAAATGTTGATAATAGCAAAAACAACAACATTTTCTCACCATAGGGTCCAGATCCAAGAAAGTGCGTAAAACTCGTTACATAAAATACAGCCATTTGTAACTAACTAACTAACTAACTAACTAATAAAACTAACGCGAAATCTTATGGCTACTCTTAAGGATAAAACAAGGGTTTCATACAGTCCCAATCTTCCAGAGCTACATGCTATTTAGCATTATTAGCACTTGTACGTCTGTTGTTAGTTCCACTCATCAGGGGTGAGAAAAGTGCTCCTGGTCCGCAGAATTGAGACTCATGAAGAATAATGTGCCAGTTGAAGTTAGGAGCTCACTCGTTGTGGCCAAAAAGAAATATCCAAGTCTTTACTTACTTACTGACTGACTATATTAGGGTTTCACCCTATGTATGTTTTTAAATTGTGTGGGCATTTGTCTCCCCTTCAGAATAATTTTTCACTGCATCTACCATCACTACTATGGGTTCTGTTGCCATTTGTACCTATCTGTCTCTCTGCATGTTCTATGGTTTTTTGCCCACACATTGTGGCAAAATGGAAAAAAACTCTGTCTCTAATAGTTAGTTAGTTAGTGTCTAACAACATCTGCTTACTTTATCATTCTCTAAATGGTCATCGGTTGTTATTTCTACTCGGTTATAGTTAGTTAGTTAACAATGTTGACCAGCGCTTAGTTAGTTACACTTATACTCATCCTTTCATCGCATAACTCTGGTCAGGTAGGGAATTTAATGGGAATTAAAGTTGATGCATACTAGCATACCTATTTATATTTATTCATTCCACTCTTCTGGCATCTGGGATCAGGTGTGAGTTTTTGGATCGATTGGTGTGCCGACAGCAAAGCAATGAATCTTGTTCACGGCTTAAGGTCCTCAGACCCCAACGTTTGCATTGCATTACTGACTGGGTAGGAACGTAACAATTCAGTCACAAAGTGAGATCTATAGAATTGAGGGTAAAAAGAGGATGAATTTAATCCTTTTTCTCTGAGTTTGGTTGCTCACTCACTTAGGAACGCACTTTGTCAATTTATCCTTGTCTAGGGGGGATGAAACGAAACTATAAGCGTTTTGGTAAATTAGTGAATTTTATTAGTGGTTGAGGATTTGAAATCAGGGAATATGTTTGGTTTGAACAATCGTATATCTTTTGTATGGGAGATATTAAGTCGTTAAAATTGATTGGATTGGAGGCTGCTTACACGGTTTCATTGAAATATTTCTACTGGAGGGCATATTTTCAGAGTAGGATAGTTGGTTATAATGAAAATATGATTATTACCGGATCACTAAGTTGAACCACTTGACTTGTGAATTGGGAACCAGACTTATCATGAATGTGTTTGTCCTCACGGCACTTTCAGTTGCTCCTTCCTTTGAATGGGAGAGACCAACGAGAGTCAAAAGGGTAAATAAACACCATTATTGATTCGTATTCATGATGATGGGGCTTTAGAATGCTCACGTGGAGAAAAATGTCTGCGCTAAATAGTTGGGCTGTGACACACAAAGCCTGGATGATGATGATGATGACTATAGTAAGTTAGTATTGAAAAGTCTCACTTGAAATAATCGACTAAACGTCAGGGGCAGGAGCTCATAAAAATTTTAATGGGAACTCCTACTGTCATCGTTTAAGGAGAGTGCTAGGTATAGAAAAAGTTTACATGTCAAAAAAAGTCATTTAATTTACATGCATTGGATTCACAGTGAAAGGACGAGCAAATGCCCGTTTTATTCCCTTTTTTTGGCATCTGACATCCAAATGACTGCGTTGTAATTGCATTTTTTTTTACCTAAAACATTTTCCAGGCATACAAAATTCAAGGGTGGGTGGCAACTGCTGTAGTTTGTTAGTTAGTTAGTGATAATGATGAGCCGAGCTATTTTTCAAAAAGAGTTACGTAGTGGAATGTTTGTGAGAAATAAGTGGAATTGACATTTTTAACTGACTCACTGGTTTAAGTTATAGGTTTGAGAGTATTCATGGACGGTTATTGGAATCAAAAGGGTCCAACTGGCGGCTCATGTACAGTCGTGCCGTTTGGCAGCCGTTTTAGTGATTGATGAAAGCCAAGATAATAAAGTGAAGACAAGGATCCTTTGTGTGGACTGGGCAATGAAAAATGGTTTTATGACTGTGACCAATCGGAGAGTCAGTCAGTCAGACTGCCTAACGAGCTCACAAACAATAACACTTGGAAAATTCTTTTGGTTTAAATTAAAAAGCTGTAATTTCAAGTTTTTCTTGCTCAATAAACTATATTTACACTCAGAACGCATTACGGATGGCAAAAGGCTATGTAGTTTTTTCACAGCTTTCGAAAAAACATGTTTTGTATAGTATTTTGGAAAAAATTTATTCAGGATTTGTTGCATTTATTATTAAGACGCAAAAATATCATTAATCCATTCCCATCAATCACGCCCAAATTCATGAAATATTCATTACAAAAGGCCTTGGAATTGACTGTAATTTAGTCCAAAAGCAACATTTGCATTGAACTATGTAATTCGAGGATGAGCGCGCGCAAATGATCCATGTAATCTTCACACGAAAATGACCACACAAGGCATAGGAACTAAACACACAAATTTTCCTTCCTGGTATTCCATACACACATTGTTAGTCGATTAGAAACCAAGGAATGGAAAAGTGTTGTACAAATCCCAAAGGGCACATTCATTATTGAGTAAGGACAGTTCCTTGATTTATGGTGTGTCATAAACTCATTATTGAAATTCACTGGCCCTTTCCCAAAGATTTTTGGGAAACACTGCAACTCTCTATGTCCCTCATTTGGTCACTTTCCTTGTTTCTTTTATTTGCTGTAGAATGCCAACACGTCCTCTGAAAGCTTTGGAGTGCCGCTCGTTCGTTCTGCAACTTTGGGAGGCTGAAAGAACTCATGTTATAACAAAGATCAATTCTTTATATTCGATATTTTTCTCCCATACGGTTCTCATTTATTGCTCTTCTCAACCTTTCCTCCCTTGAAAGAAAATGCAATCATTATTACTAACTAAGTAAGTTTACGTCTTTTCTCAATAATGGATACCATTTTCTTAGCACCTTGTATTCATGTGGGTGAGGGGGAAAACCAACGATTCATGTTGGAATGAGAGACACAGTCCCTATATGGCTCTCTATTATTTCACCCTAAAAGCCGTTAAAGTATCGGCGTTTCTAGTCGTCTACACTTTTACGTTCTAAAAAGCAAAAAATTACATTTTTGGTGGCTTTTAGAAGCAAATGATTACAATGAAAAATTGTTACTTACTTAATTGGAATTATACCCATGCGAATATTTGTCACAAGTTGGGTTATGAGCTATGTAGTACTTGATTAAAATTTAAAGCATTATTTTAATTGAAAGTTTTGTGGCAGCTATTGGATTCAAAAGAGGTTATTTTGCAAGTATACGGTACTTTAGATCAAATTGGAACCCCCGGAATGGCTCCTCACAATCCTGAGCACTTGAAAGAAAAGAACAATCATAGTAATAACAATAATGGATCCGCCATCACCAACTCTTTTGTTAACAAGGATGAGAGCTTCCTTTTACAAGCAACGGGAAAATATACGAATCCATTTATTGATGGGCTGCTCAAAAGATGCATTTGCTGACTCTACATACAAAGGACCAAGTGAAAATCTACATTTAAAAAGACCGTAGTGGTGACAAGGGTTAATTTTTCTCCTCTTTTTAGTATGCAGCCTATCAAGTGCATCATTCTTGGTTAGCCTTATTTTCGAAAAATACAAAAAAGCAAAAGTTTTAATGCAATTTGTCATTTTGATTTGAAGTTGTAACCATGCATAGATAGCCTGTATTCATGAATGCTAAGAATGCAATAAAATTTACTTTTAAAATTGGACAGTTCACATTTGAGTAATGAAAATGAACCCTCACTCAACTGATATTGATTATTCAGCACTAACTAAGAAAGTTTGTGCAATCTGTGAGACTGGATAAATGCTACGTTTGAAACTAACCTTACTAAAAGTGTGTAGGTGAACGCTCCTAACTTTTAATGATGGAAAAGTCAGTCCAAATCTGTTTGTTAAGTGACTGACAAAGGAGAAAACAAAGTTGATAATCACACAATCCGGTCTAAATGATAGGTGCTTGGAGACCCTGAGTGAGTGTTTGAAGACGATTATTGGAACTAACTTGAGCCATTTCCACCGAGTGGATAATCATATCAAAGGAATCTATCCATGTTAATGAGGACAGTGATATGGGCCATTACGACAACATTCCAAGGAGCACTATTTTTGTGCTACCTGAGAATTTTTTCCCCTCTTTCTTATCCCTTTTGATCTTTAACTTGTGTTGACATTTGTTCTCTCTCCATAAGATTTACTGCGGGGACTTATCTCATTGCTCCTGGAAATAGTAGTTAGTTAGTTAGTTAGTACTAGTTTTTCAATGCAAGGCAGTACGAAACACCTTATAAGACCGTGTATTTATATTTAGTTACTTTAGTTGACAAAGGTGTGCTATTGTAATCGCATTTGGAATCAAGGTCTGTCTCCACTGTTGGCTTGTTGAAGGAAATGTAAAAAATGCTAAGATTTTTAGAGAGAGAATTTTTTCATCATCTACTTTTGCTCACCACAACAAAACATTAATATTGTAAACGAAATGGGATCATCATAGTTAGTTAGTTTCCTGTTCGTTTTTTTGGCAGCTCATTACAAAAAGATTTAATACAGGATGAGGACGACATTATGAAGAATTTATGGAATGAAAAGTTTGTATCCAAAAGTACAGAGTTCACAAGAAACTATATCATAAATCTTGAATTGTGATCAATAAGTTTTTCACTTGTTCAGATTGAATATGAATTCCTTTTGTATGGTCGCTTGAATGGTCCAAAAACGAATTTGTGTGATGCATGTGCATCAATAAATGCAATAATGCACAGTGGATCGTTC
>Ga0210040_10005554_pt1 | contig 16026 bp, 11 predicted proteins | sample CryGeyCG12114_NA_FD_185462 | JGI IMG/M metagenome (GOLD analysis project Ga0210040, IMG submission 185462) | Groundwater microbial communities from aquifer - Crystal Geyser CG19_WC_8/21/14_NA (SPAdes) (version 2) | ecosystem: Environmental > Aquatic > Deep subsurface > Groundwater | place: USA... | reverse complement strand
GGGGACGAGCTGGCCCGCGCGGCCGACGAGCTGGCCGCCGTGGCGTCCCAGGGCCAGGCCGACGTGGAGAGCCCCACCGGGGGCCGGGGCGAGCCGGCGGGCTCGGACGCCGAGGGGCCCGACGCCGGGGGCGCGGCGGCGGTCGACCCGGACGACGTCGCGCCCGGTCCGGACGGGGACGAGGGCCGCGGCGCGGCCGGGGGGTCGGGCGCCTGAGCCCGGCGGTCCGACCGGGGCCGCCGTCGTGCGTGAGACGCTGGGGACCCGGCCGCGGCGACCCGCCGCGGCGCGTCTGGAGGACCTGTGACCGCCACCGAACGCTCCCTCGAGCTCGCCCGCGCCGCCGCCGAGGCGGCGGCCGACAAGCTGGCGGGTGAGGTGCTCGCGCTCGACGTCAGCGAGCAGCTCGTCATCACCGACGTCTTCGTCCTCGCCTCCGGGGACTCCGACCGGCAGGTCCGCGCCATCGTCGACGCGATCGAGGAGCGCATGCGTTCCCTGGGCGCCCGCCCCGTGCGCCGCGAGGGGCTCACGGAGGCCCGCTGGGTCCTCCTGGACTACGCCGAGATCGTCGTGCACGTCCAGCAGGCCGAGGACCGCCGGTACTACGCCCTGGAGCGCCTCTGGAAGGACTGCCCCGTCGTCGAGCTGCCCGAGTCGGTGACCGCCGGGCACGAGGCGTGAGCCCCGCGCAGGTCGTCCTGTGGCGGCACGGCCAGACGACCTGGAACGCCGAGGGCCGCTGGCAGGGCCACACCGACGTCCCGCTCAGCGAGCTGGGCGAGCAGCAGGTGCGCGGGGCCGCTGCCGTGCTCGCCGAGCGCGGGCCGGTCCGCGTCGTCAGCTCCGACCTCGTCCGCGCCAGCGCGACGGCCGGCGCGCTCGCCCTGGCCGCGGACCTGCCGGTCGCGCTCGACCCGCGGCTGAGGGAGGTCTTCGGCGGTGACTGGCAGGGCCTGCGCCGCACGGAGATCGAGTCGGGGTGGCCCGAGCTGCACGCGGCGTGGCTGGCCGGGGAGGACGTGCCCCCGGGCGGCGGGGAGCGCCGCACGGCCGCGGGCGCGCGCGTCGTCGCGGCCGTGGAGGAGCACGCCGCGCCCCTGGCGGACGACGAGGTGCTCGTCGTCGTCGGCCACGGCGGCGCCCTCGGCGCCGCCCTCCTGCAGCTGCTGGGCCTGCCGCGCGAGGCGGCCCCGGTGCTGACCGGTCTGCGCAACGCGCGCTGGACGTCGCTGCTGCGCGGCGGGACGGGTCCGGTGCCCTGGCGCCTGCTGGAGCACAACGCGGGGGCGTGGTCCGCGGCCTGACCGCCGCCGGCCCGGCCGCCGTGCGGCGGGGCGATTTGGACGCCGCCGAGGCGCCGGGCTACTGTTCTCCACGTCTTCCGCAGGCGCACTCGTGCACCGGGGAGTCGGTCCGGGGCTGTGGCGCAGCTGGTAGCGCACCTCCATGGCATGGAGGGGGTCAGGGGTTCGAATCCCCTCAGCTCCACCGGACGGCAGACGACGGGCCCGCCCCCTCTCGGGGGCGGGCCCGTCGTCGTCCCGGGGTGGTGCGCACGGCCCGGCCGCTGCCGCGCCGGTGCCGCAGCCGGGTGGTGGCTCCTGCAGTGACCACCGGCGGCCTCGTCCCGGCCCACCTGCGTCGCGTCCTCGAGGACGCGCTCGCCGACCGCTCCGGGGAGGTGGCCGGTGACGTGCCGCAGCTCGCCGACGCGGACCCGGAGCTGGCCGGCGTGGCCGTGGCGACTCTCGACGGGCACGGGCACGCCGTGGGGGACGCGGACGTGCGCGTGGCCCTGCAGTCGCTGTCCGAGCCCTTCGCGCACGCCCTCGCGGTGGCCGACCCGGGCCTGGAGCCTGTCCGTGGTGCTCCTGTGCGGCATGGACGACGCGGCGGGGGACTGGGCCGCCACGGTCGGCCTGCCGGCCGAGAGCGGGATCAGCGGGGGGCTCCTCGCCGCGGTGCCGGCCGAGCTCGGCCTCGCGCCTGGTCGCCGCGCCTGGACCGGCACGGGCGCCGCGTCCGCGGCCTCGCCGCCGTGCAGCGCCTGTCCGCGGCCCCGCCGCCGTGCCGCGCCCGTCCGCGGTGCTGGACCGGCACGCCCTGCACGTCCACCGCGGGGAGCGGCCTCTCCTGCGCGCGTCCACGACGGTCTCGGACCGGTCGGACCAGCGCCCGCGCGGTCCGGGCCGGGCGTCCTTCCTGGCCCGGACCGGGAGCGCCGCCCGCGTGCTCGCCCTGCACGGCGACGTCCCGGTCGCGGCGGCTCCCGGGGAGGGGGAGGTGCCCCTCGCCGGCACCCGCTGCTCCAGGAGGCGCCCGCGGGAGCCGTGGACGCCGTCGCGGCGGCCGGGCGGCGGGTGGAGGCGGGGGACGGCGAGCACGTGCGCCTCGACCCCGCCGCGCTCCACCTCGTGCTGGCGGGGCGCGTCGCCCCGGAACTTTCGGACGGCGCCGCCGGACCTCCCGGACGGCGCCGCCGGACCTCCCGGACGGCGCCGCCGGCCCCCGGACGGCGCTGGCGCCGGGCAGCGCCGCGGGCGGCTCCGCCGCGCGGCCCGTGCCGGAGGGCGCGCGCGGGCGCGCCGTCGGACGGGTGCTCCTGCTCGCCCTGGACCCGGCGGCGCTGGACCGGCTGGAGGAGGGGGCGCCGCCGCGGCGGCCCGCCTCTGGCGCGCGCTCGCCGCCACGGCGCAGCAGGTGTCGGCCGAGCTCCGGCAGGAGGGTGCGCCGTCGGGCGTGAGGCCTCCGCGGCGAGGGCGCCCGGGGGCCCGCCGTGGCACGACCGGGCGCCCCCATCGGTGATGATCGGGGCGTGCAGACCCCGGAGCCCGGCAGCCGCCCCGCGGCCGTCCCGACGTCCAGGCCGCGCCCCCGGCGTCGGCGGGCGGTGGCTGCCTGGTCCGTCCTCGTCGTCGCGCTCGGCCTGGTCTCGGCCGTCTACGGCGTCACCTCGGCGTCCGCCGAGGCGAGCCTCGGCCCGCACGTGGCGCACTACTCGGTCACCACGGACGCCGAGGTCGCCGTCGACCTCGGGCCGCTCGGCGCGCTCGTCATCGACTCCCCGCTGCCCCTGCACCTGGGCGTCGACGTGCTCGTCGAGGAGATCCCGCGCGGCGTCACCGACATCGGGACGCCGACGAGCACCGTCGACCTGCTGGGCGGGGACCTCGACCGCTACGTGCAGCTGTTCACCGCCCCGCAGGCCACCGTCGACGTCGTCGAGCGGGCCCTCGTGCTCGACGCGGTGCGCGGCGGTCTCCTGGCGTGGGGGCTGCTCCTGCTGGCCGCCGTGCTCGTCCGGGTGGCCCTCGGGCCCCGGCGGCGCGAGGAGCTCTCCGTGCTCGGGCACCGCCACCGCGTCGTGCTCGCGGCCGTGCTCGCGCTCTCCCTGGTCGCCGCGGCGGTCGCCGCCGGCCTGCGGCCCCAGCCGCAGCGGGACGCCGCCAGCCGCGAGGCCTCGCCCGTCTTCGACGGGACGCCGCTCGAGGGCGCCCGCATCACGGGCCGGCTCGCCGGCATCGTCGACCTCGTGGGCGGGTACGTCACCGAGCAGGTGCAGGAGAACGCCGACTTCTACGACCGGGTCACCGTCGACCTCGAGCGCGCGTGGGCGCAGCGGAGCACCGACGACCCGGCGCTCCTGGCGTCCGCACCGCCCGCCACCCCGCCGGCCGGGTCCTCCGACGGGCCGACGGGGACCTCCGTCGGCGCGCCGACGACCGCTCCCGCCGAGCCCTCCGCGCTCGCGAGCCCCGCCGACGCCGCCCCGGACGGGGACGCCCCCGCCAGCACGTCGCCGACCTCGGCCGTCCCGACCCGGGGGGACCTCGTGACGGCCCTCGTCGTCAGCGACCTCCACTGCAACGTGGGCATGGCGGAGCCGATCGGCCGCCTCGCCGAGCTGGCGGACGTCGACCTGGTGCTCAACGCCGGCGACACCACCATGAACGGCACCGCCGTGGAGCAGACCTGCGTCGCCGCCTTCGCCGGTGCCCTCGGGGACCTGCCCGTCGTCGTCGCCGACGGCAACCACGACAGCCCGGAGACCTCGGCGCAGGAGGAGGCGGCCGGCTGGACGGTGCTCGAGGGCGACGTGGTCGAGGTGGCCGGGCTGCGCTTCCTCGGCGCCCCCGACCCCCGCTCCACCAAGCTGCTGCAGGGGACGTCCTCCGCGGGCGGCGCGACCGCTGAGGAGGCGGCCGACCAGCTCGTCGACGACGCGTGCGCCGCCGAGGACGTGGACCTGCTGCTGGTGCACGACCCCTCCATCGGAGCAGCCGCCCTCGAGGCCGGCTGCGCGCCCGCGCTGGTCTCCGGGCACTACCACGTGCGCACGGACCCGACCCAGGTCGGCGAGGGCATCCGCTACATCAGCTCCAGCACCGCGGGCGCGACCCACGACCAGCTGACGGTGGGACCGCTGCACGGCACCGCCGAGATGACTCTGCTCCGCTTCGACGCCGCGACGGGCGACGTCGTCTCCTGGCGCCTCGTCAGCGCGGCGACCGACGCCGAGGTCGAGGTGGGACCGTGGCGGGCCTGGCCGCCGGTGTCCTCGACGTCGACCCCGGTCGAGGACGCGCCGGTGGCGCTGCTGCCGCAGGGCGAGGCGTCCGACGGGCCCGAGGCCCCGCCGGACGCGCCCGGGCAGCCCGCTCTCGACGAGGGCGGCGAGGCCGTGGCCGGCCCGGGCGGCGGCGCGCCCACCGCCACGCCGACGGGCTCGACGTCCGCCACGGCGGCGGGCGGAGCAGACGACGGCGAGGCCCCCTAGGTGCGCCCGAGCGGTCTCCGCTGAGCCGGTAGCGTCCCGGCGTGGACGCCACCCCTGCCGACGACCCGACCCCCGTCGGTGGTGCGACGTCCGGCCGCCCCGCGCGCCGCGTGCTCGTGACCGGCTGGTTCAGCGTGCCGGACGGGGAGATCACCGCGGGCGACCTGCTGGCCCGCGACGCCGCCGTCGCCGACCTCGAGAGGCTGGGGGAGGCCTTCGACGTCGCGATGACCCGCACCTTCGCCCCCGACGACGACGCGAGCGTCGACCTCGAGCGCGTCGACCCCGGCGGCTACGACGTCGTCCTGTGGGTCTGCGGGCCGGCGCGGGGCCGCCAGCTGCAGCGCGTCGCCGACCGCTTCCCCTCCGCCCGGCTGGTGGGCGTCGACGTGTCGGTCGTCGACGGCCTGGCACCCCTGCACGTCGCGCTCGCGCGCGACGGCGAGGGGGAGCCGCGGCCCGACACGTCGCTGCTGGTGCCAGTGCCGCCCGTGCCCGTGGTGGGGCTGTGCGCGGCCCACGCCCAGCGGGAGTACGGCGACCGCCAGCGCCACGACGTCGTCCACGACGTCGTCCTGCCCGCGCTGGCCTCAGCCCCCGGGCCGGGGGGGCCGCCCGCCGTGGTGCCCTTCGACACGCGCCTCGCGACGGGGGAGCCGCACGTGCCCTCGACACCCGCCCAGGTGGAGGCGCTGCTGCGCCGCTTCGACGTCGTCGTGAGCAGCCGCCTGCACGGCGTCGTCCTCGCGCTGAAGAACGGCGTGCCCGTCGTGGCCCTCGATCCCGTGGAGGGCGGCGCGAAGGTGGCCGCCCAGGGGCGCGCGCTCGGCTGGCCGGTCCTGCTGCCGCACGAGGTGACGACGCAGCGGGTGCAGGAGCAGCTCGCCTGGGCGCTGGGCGAGGAGGCGCGCGAGGCCGCCCGCGCGGTCCTGCCGGCGGCCTCCCGGGCCCTCGCCGGCTCGGCGGAGGAGCTCGCGGCCCTCCTGCGAGCCCGACCTCGCTGACGGGTGGCCGCCGGGCCGGGACGAGGACCCCCGGCGGTCGCCCGCCCGTGCCCGCGGACCGGGAGCGCCCGGCCCGACCGGCGGCGCCGAGCGCGCCGCCGGTCGCTCAGACGACGACGTTGACCAGCGACGGCGCGCGGACGACGACCTTGCGGACGGGGGAGTCCCCGACGACGCGCTGGACCGCGGCGTCGGCGAGGGCGCGCTCGCGCAGGTCGTCCTCGCCGATGTCGGCGGGCACCTGCAGACGGGCGCGGACCTTGCCGCGGACCTGCACGACGGCGGTGACCTCGTCCTCGACCAGCAGCGCCTCGTCCGCCGTCGGGAACGGCTCGCGGACCAGGGACCCGGCGTGCCCGAGGCGCTGCCACAGCTCCTCGGCGACGTGGGGCGCGAGCGGGGCGACCAGGAGCACCAGCTGCTCGGCCACCGCGCGCGGCGTGGACCCGCGCTTGACGAGGTGGTTGTTCAGCTCGATCACCTTGGCCAGGGCGGTGTTGAAGCGCAGGCCCTCGTAGTCGCGGCGGACGCCGTCGACCGTGCGGGCCAGGGCGCGCGCCGTCGCGTCGTCGACGGGCTCGTCCACGACCCGCACGTCACCGGTCTCCTCGTCGACGACGTTGCGCCACAGGCGCTGCAGGAAGCGGTAGGAGCCGACGACGGCGCGGGTCTCCCACGGGCGGGCGGCGTCCAGCGGCCCCATGCCCATCTCGTACAGGCGCAGGGTGTCGGCGCCGTACTGCGCGGCGATCTCGTCCGGCGCGACCGCGTTCTTCAGCGACTTGCCCATCTTGCCGAGCTCGCGCGTGACGGGCCGGCCCTGCCAGGCGTAGCTGCTGCCCGAGGGGCCCTCGACCTCCTCGACCTCGGCCGCGGGCACCGCGATGCCCCGGGCGTCCCGGAAGACGTACGCCTGGATCATCCCCTGGTTGAACAGGCGGTGGAACGGCTCCGAGGAGCTCACGTGCCCGAGGTCGTGCAGGACCTTGTGCCAGAAGCGGGCGTAGAGCAGGTGCAGGACGGCGTGCTCGGCGCCGCCGACGTACAGGTCGACGCCGCCGAGCGGCTTGTCCTCGCGCGGTCCCATCCACGCGCGCTCGACCTCGGGGTCGACGAGGCGCTCGGCGTTGTCCGGGTCGAGGTAGCGCAGCTCGTACCAGCACGAGCCGGCCCAGTTGGGCATCGTGTTGGTCTCGCGGCGGTAGGGCTTCGGGCCGTCCCCGAGGTCGAGGGTGACCTCCACCCAGTCCCGGCGGCGCGACAGCGGCGTCTCGGGCGAGGTGTCCGCGTCGTCGGGGTCGAAGGTGCGCGGCGAGTAGTCGTCGACCTCGGGGAGCTCCACCGGCAGCATCGCGTCGGGCACCGCGTGCGCGACGCCGTCGGCGTCGTAGACGAGGGGGAAGGGCTCGCCCCAGTAGCGCTGCCGGCTGAACAGCCAGTCGCGCAGGCGGTAGGTCGTCGTCGGACGGCCCTGCCCGCGCTCGGCCAGCCACGCGGCGGCGCGCTCGCCGGCCTCGGCGACGCCGAGGCCGTCGAGGACCAGCCCGTCCTCGCCCAGGAGCTCGCGCGCGTCCGACCCGGTGACCGCGGAGTCCTTCGCGGTCCAGGCGTCCGACCACGTGCTCGCGTCCTCGCCCCGCCCGTCGGTCGGGCTGACGACGCAGCGCACGGGGAGGTCGAAGGCCCGGGCGAACTCCAGGTCGCGCTGGTCGTGGGCGGGCACGGCCATGATCGCGCCGGTGCCGTAGCCCATGAGGACGTAGTCGGCGACGAAGACGGGCACCTGCTCGCCGGTGGCGGGGTGGGTGGCCGTCGCGCCCGTGAAGACGCCGGTCTTGACCTTGCCCTCCTCCTGCCGCTCGGCCTCGGTGCGCGCGGCGGCCCGGCGGGCGTAGGCGTGCACCGCCTCGCGCGGCGTCGCGGCGCCGCCGGTCCAGGTCCGGGGCAGCGGGTCCCCGGCCGGGGTCCGGGCGGGCCACGCCGCCGGCAGCACGGTGTCGACGAGGGGGTGCTCGGGCGCCAGGACGAGGTAGGTGGCGCCGAAGAGCGTGTCCGGGCGCGTCGTGAAGACCTCCACGACGCCGTCGCCCGCCGCCTCCCCGCCCTCGACGGCGAAGCGCACGTGCGCGCCGGCACTGCGCCCGATCCAGTGCCGCTGCTGGATCTTGATGGCCTCGGGCCAGTCCAGCGGGCCCAGGTCGTCGACCAGGCGGTCGGCGTAGGCGGTGATGCGCATCTTCCACTGGCGCAGGGACGCCGTGAAGACGGGGAAGTTGCCGCGCTCGGAGCGGTTCTCGGCCGTCACCTCCTCGTTGGCCAGCACCGTGCCGAGACCGGGGCACCAGTTGACCGGCGCCTCGTCCGCGTACGCCAGGCGGTGGGAGGACAGGACGTCGTCGCGCTCGAGGGGGGTGAGGTCCGCCCACGGGCGGCCGTCGGGCGTGGGCCGCGACCCGTCGGCGAAGGCCTCCACCAGCTCGCCGATCGGCCGGGCCCGCTGCTGCTCGGGGTCGTACCAGGAGCCGAAGACCTGCAGGAAGATCCACTGCGTCCAGCGGTAGTAGGACGGGTCGATCGTCGAGATCGAGCGGGAGGGGTCGTGGCCGAGGCCGAGACGCCGCAGCTGCTCGCGCATCGTCGCGATGTTGGCCAGGGTCGACGTGCGCGGGTGGGTGCCCGTCTGGACGGCGTACTGCTCGGCGGGCAGGCCGAAGGCGTCGTACCCGAGCGTGTGCAGCACCTCGCGGCCGGACATCCGCAGGTAGCGGCTGTAGACGTCGGTGGCGATGTAGCCCAGCGGGTGCCCGACGTGCAGGCCCGCCCCCGAGGGGTACGGGAACATGTCCATGACGAAGGCCGTGCTCGTGCCCGGGCGCGGCTCGCGCGTCGCGAACACGTCGTCGTCGAGCCACCGCTGCTGCCACCGGGCCTCCACGCGCGCCGCCAGGGCGGAGTCGTAGCGGCTGGGGGGGACGTCGGCGGCTGCGGAGGAGCCGGTCTCGGCGGGGGCGGAGGTCTCGGGAGCCACGGGTCCGCAGGGTAGTGCGGCCCGCCGACGGCGCCGGACGCCCGCGCCCGCCCGGTCGCCGGCGCGCGGGCCTCAGCCGAGGTAGCTGCGCAGCTGCGCGACGCAGAGGACGACGAAGAGCAGGCCCGCCGCGGTGAGCAGCACGTTGCTCAGCCAGCGGTTGCGCCACGCCCGCGGGACGCGAGAGGTGTTGAGCAGCCACAGCAGCGTGCCGGCCAGGAAGGGCATGAACAGCGCGCCCAGCACCCCGTAGGCCAGCACGAGCTGGAACGGCTGCTCCAGGAGCAGCAGCAGCATCGGCGGGAACGTCAGCCACAGCACGTACGCGCGGAACGGCGCCGTGCGCTCCGGGCGGTCCGCGCGCGCCGGCGACCCGTCGCCCCCGCGGAGCGTGGCCACGAAGTCGGCGAAGAGCAGGCTCACGCCGTTCCAGACGCCCAGCAGGGAGCTGAAGGCCGCGGCGAAGAAGCCGACGAGGAACACGACCGAGACCACCGGGCCGAACCGGTCCTCGAGGACCTCGTCGAGGTCGAGCAGGCCGCGGTCACCGGAGGTCAGGCTGATCGAGGCGGCGTGGAGCAGCTCGGCGCCGACGACGAGCATCGCGACGACGAAGACGCCGGTGGTGAGGTAGGCGATGCGGTTGTCCCAGCGCATGACCCGCACCCAGCCGGCGTCGCGCCACCCCTTGGCGTTCACCCAGTACCCGTAGGCGGCCATGGTGATGGTGCCGCCCACGCCGCCGACGAGGCCGAGCGTGTAGATCACCGACCCGTCGGGGAGCCGGGGGACGAGGCCGGCGAGCATCGCCGGCACGTCCGGGGCGACGAGCACCGCGAGCCCCACCACGACGACGAACATGACGCCGATGAGCGCCGTCATGATCTTCTCGAACACGGCGTAGCGGCTCGTCAGGGCGAGGACGAGCCCGAGGACGCCGCAGAGCGCGCCCCAGGCGGTCAGGGGCAGCAGGCCGGGGAAGAGGGCGGCGAGCGGGAGGGCGCTGGCCGTCATCGCCGTGGCGCCGTAGACGAAGCCCCAGACGACGATGTACACGCCGAAGTAGCCGGTGGCCCAGCGCGTCAGCGAGCGCCAGCCCTGGATGATCGTCGTCCCGCTGGCGAGGTGGAAGCGCCCGGTCGCCTCGGCCAGGGCGATCTTCACGACGCACCCGACGACGGCGGCCCACAGCAGGACGTACCCCAGCTCGGCCCCGGCGATGAGGGTGGCCACGAGGTCGCCGGCGCCCACGCCGGTGGCGGCGACGACGATGCCCGGGCCCACCCGCCGCAGCCCCGGCCGGCGCTGGGGCGACTCGGCGCCGGGACCGGCGTCCGGGGCCTCGGTCCGGGACGCGCCCCCGCCCGGCCGGTCGGAGGGGCGCTGCGGGGAGGGGGCGGCGTCCACGGCGGTCCGTCCTCGGGGCAGGGCTCGTGCGGCGCCGACGGGCGCCGGCCGCAGCGCTGCGGCGCGGGCCGGGCACGAGCAGCGGGTGGGGTGGGGCAGACGGTAGGGGGCGGAGCGGCCCGGCGGGGGCGACGGTCGCGGTGTCCGCATCGCGCGCACAGCGCGGGGGCGCCGGCCGGAGGTCCCCAGGCGCTGGGGCGCGCGGGCGGGACCCGCCGGGACGGGAGCAGGGTCGCGTCCGTGGCAGGAGGCGTGGCGGACGGTAGGAGCACCGACGCGGGGCTCGTCCGCCAGCGCCTCGACGCGGTGCTCGGACGCCCTCGCCCGGCGGGCGGGGGAGACCTGGACGCGGACGGGCCGGACGCGGGGGAGCCGGGGGCGCCGGACCCGGGCGCGCCGGACCAGGACGAGCGGAGGGCGGAGCAGCGGGGGGCGGGCCTCGCCGACCGCCCCGGCCGGGCGCGCCACGCGTCCCGGGGGCCGCTGGCGGACCCCGACCTGGCCGAGGGGCTGGGCCTGTGGCCGTCCCTGCGGGAGGCGCTCGCCGACCGGGTCCCGGTCTCGGTGCGCCGGGGGCGCTGGGGCGTCCCGCTGCCGGCCGTCACGGCCGCGCTCCTGGTGGCCGCGGTCGTCGTCGTGGCGCTCGCCGTCCGGTCCTCGGCCACCGCGCCCGGGGTGCCCGTGCCCGTGCGCTCGACCGCTGCCGCGTCCTCGGGCCCACCCGCGTCCGCGGCCGCACCTGTGCCGGCGGCCGATCCGCTGCCGGTTCCTGCAGCGGTCCCGGCGGCCACCTCGGTCGCGACGGCGGCGCCGCCCGAGACGGGCGCCGCGTCGTCGCCGTCCTCCCCCGCGGGCGCCCCGGTGCCGGGGAGCACACCAGCCCCCGCAGAGCTCGTGGTCCACGTCGTCGGGCGCGTGGCCGCCCCGGGCGTGGTGCGGCTGCCCGCCGGGTCCCGCGTCGTCGACGCCCTGGACGCCGCGGGGGGCGCCACGCCGGAGGCCGACCTGGCGCAGGTGAACCTCGCGCGTCCGGTGGTCGACGGCGAGCAGGTGCTGGTCCCCGCCCCCGGCGAGGAGGTGGCGCCCGCGCCGGGCCCGCCGCTGCCCGCGCCGGCGCCGGGTGCGGCGGCGACCGTCGGCGGCGGGAGCGCCGCACCGGGGACGGGGGCAGCAGCTGGTGCGCCGCTCGACCTGAACACGGCCACGGCCGCCGACCTGGACGCGCTCCCCGGCATCGGGCCCGTGCTGGCGCAGCGCATCCTCGACACCCGGGCCGAGATGGGCGCCTTCACGAGCGTGGAGGAGCTCGGGGAGGTGAGCGGCATCGGGGAGGCGCGGCTCGCCGACCTCCGCGAGCTGGTGGCCGTCTGACGTGGGGGGCACGGCCGCGGCGGCGCCCCGACCCCGCGGCGAGGGCACGCCCCCGGCCCCGGAGGGGCGCGGGTCCGCCGGGGGCACCGGGGCGCCCCCGCCGGCGGGGGCCCCCGTGCACCGCGACGACCTGCGGCTGGTGCCGGCCGCGGCGGGCGCCTGGGCCGGGGCCGGGACGGCCGTCGGCGCACCGGCGCACGTCTCGCTGGTCACGGCCCTGGTGCTGGTGGCGCTCGCCGTCGTCCTGCTGCGGCGGGGCGGGCGGCGGGACGCCGGGCTGGGGGACGCCGGGCCGACGGCGCCGGTGGCGCCGGCGGCACCAGGGGCACCGGCGCCACCAGGGGCACCGGCGCGCACCCCGGCGCCCGTGCGCGTCGGGGCGCTCGCGCTGGTGGCCGTCGCCACCGCGGCGGCGGTCACCTCGGCGGGCCTGCGCACCGCCGAGGTCTCCGGGGGCCTGCTGCCGGACCTCGTCCAGCGCCGCGCCGTCGCCGAGGTGGTCGTGCGGGTGGCCGACGACCCGTCTCCCGTGCGGGCTCCCGCGGGCGAGGTCGGGGCGCAGGACGCGGGGGCGGCGGGGAGCCGGACGGAGGACGCGGGCGCCCCGGAGCGCTGGGTGGTGCGGGCTGCGGCGCTGCAGGTGCTCGGGCGCGGCGCCGTCGCGGACGCGCGCGGGCGGCTGCTCCTCGTCGGGGGGCCGGCGGTGGCGGCCCTGGGCCGGGACGAGCGGGTCGAGGTGGTGGGCCGGCTCGAACCGACGGAGCCGGGGGACGACGTGCTCGCCGTCCTGCGGGTGCAGGGCCCGGTGCGCGCCCGCGCGGAGCCCGACGGGTGGCGCGGCGCGGCCGCGCACCTGCGCGCCGGGCTGCGCGAGGCCGTCGCACCGCTGCCGCCCGACGCCCGGGGGCTCCTGCCGGGCCTCGTCGTCGGGGACACCTCCGCACTGCCGCAGGACCTGGAGGAGGCGATGCGCGCCGCGGGGCTGGCCCACCTGACCGCGGTCAGCGGTGGCAACACCGCCGTGCTCGTGGGGACCGTCCTCGGGGCGGCGGCGCTGCTCGGGGCCCGGCGGGGGCTGCGCGCCGCGCTCGCCGCGGCGGCCCTGGCCGCGTTCGTCGCGGTCGCGGGCCCGGAGCCGAGCGTGCTGCGCGCCGGGGTGATGGCCGCGGCCGCGCTGGTCGGCCTGCTCGCCGCCCGGCCCGGGCGGGGCGTGCCGCCCCTCGCCGCGGCGGTCGTGGTGCTGGTGGTCCTCGACCCGTGGGCCTCGCGGTCGGTCGGGTTCGCGCTGTCGGTGCTGGGGACCGGTGCCCTGCTCGTCCTCGCGCGGCCCTGGGGCACCGCCCTCGAGCGTCTGCTGCCGCCCCGGGCGGCGGTCGTCGTGGCGGTGCCGCTGGCCGCGCAGGCGGTCTGCGCGCCGGTGCTGCTGCTGCTCGACCCGCGGGTGTCCGTGGTGGCGGTGCCCGCGAACCTCCTGGCCGCCCCGGCGGTCGCGCCCGCGACGGTGCTGGGCGTGGCGGCGCTCGCCGCGGCGCCCGCGGCCCCGTGGCTGGCGCAGCTGCTGGCCGTCCCCGCCGGGTGGGCGGCCGGCTGGATCGCGCTGGTGTCCCGCACCGCCGCCACGCTGCCCGGTGCCACGGCGCCCTGGCCCGGGGGGTGGCCGGGGGCGGCCCTGCTCGCCGGGACGCTGCTGGGCGCCCTCGTCGTCCTGCCGGCCGCCGTCGCCCTGGCCGGGGCGGCGGCGCGCGGGGGCCGGGACGCCGGGACCGGCGCCCCGCCGCCCGCGCACGGGAACGGCTCCCGCGGGAGGGGCCCCGCGCGCGGGCGCCCCGGCCCGGCGCGCGGGTCCTCGCCGCCCGGCCGGCGCCCGCCCGGCCGGCCCGCACCGGGACGACGACGGGCCCTGGTCGCCGTGGCGGCGGTCGTCTGCCTCGTCGTCGCCGCCGGGCTGTGGCCGTCGGTCCGCTCGCGCCTGGGCGGGGGCGCGTGGCCGCCCGCCGACTGGGTGGCGGTGCAGTGCGACGTCGGCCAGGGCTCGGCGCTGGCGGTCCGCAGCGGGCCGGACGCGGCCGTGGTCGTGGACGCCGGGCCGGACCCGGGCCCGGTGGACGAGTGCCTCGAGCGTCTCGGCGTCGACCGGGTCGACCTGCTCGTGCTCACCCACTTCCACGCCGACCACGTCGACGGGCTCGCGGGCGTGCTGGGCGGCCGCGACGTCGAGCGGGCGCTCACCAGCCCCCTGCCCGTCCCCGCCCCGGCGGCCGAGCGGGTCCAGGAGCAGCTCGCCGCGGAGGGGGTCCCGGTCACCACGGGCGTGGCCGGGGCGGCGGGAGCAGCTGGCGCGGTGCGCTGGCGGGTGCTCGCCCCCGCCCCCGGCGGGCCCACGACCGCCCCGCCGGCGGGGCTGGGCGGCGGTGAGGAGGACGGGGCGAACGACGCCAGCGTCGTCGTGGCGCTGGAGGCCTCGGGGCTGCGCCTCGCCGTCCTCGGCGACCTGGGGGCGCAGGCCCAGGCCGGTCTGCGGCGCGCCACCGGCGCCGACCCCTCGGTGTGGCCCGTCGACGTCCTCGGGGTCGCCCACCACGGCTCGGCCGACCAGGACCCCGGGCTGGCGGCGCTCGCGGCGGCGCGCGTCGCGCTCGTCGGCGTGGGCGAGAACACCTACGGGCACCCCACGGCCCGGGCGCTCGAGCTGGTAGGGGCCGGGGGTGCCCTGGTCGCCTGCACGTCGGTGTCCGGGGACGTCGCCGTCTCCGGGACGCCGGACGCGCTCGTCCTGACCACCCGGAGGACGGGGACCGGGGGGCGCACGTGCTGAGGTGCTCGCGGCCCCGTCACCACCGCCCGCCGCCCGGCGGGGGCGGCGGGCGGGGACGGGTGCGAGCGGGCGGGCGGCCCGTCGGTGGCGCGTGGCAGGCTGCCCGGCGTGGCGCAGGGCACCCGGCAGCAGCGGCCGTCGTCGAGCAGGGCGCCGTCCGGCAGGGCGGCGTCGGGCCGCTCCTCGCGCGCCCCCGCCGGCCGCGGCTGGCGCGAGGCGGCGCCCGCGCCCGTCGTGCTCGTGACGGGGTCCGAGCAGGTGCTCGCCGAGCGCGCCGTCGCGCGGATCACCGCGCTGCAGCGCCTGGAGCACCCGGACCTGGAGGTGGTCGTCCTCGACGCGCCCACCTACGAGGTGGGTCGGCTCGAGGCGGTGGCCAGCCCGTCGCTGTTCGGGGAGCCGCGGCTCGCCGTCGTCACGGGCGTCGAGGCGCCGGGCGACGGCTTCGAGGACGACGTGCTGGCCTACCTCGCCGCCCCGGCGGACGACGTCGTGCTGGTGCTGCGGCACGCGGGCGGCCCCCGGGCCCGCAAGGTCCTCGAGGCGGCGCGCCAGCTCCCCGAGGCCGTCGTCGTCGACTGCCCCCCGCTGAAGAAGGACGCGGAGAAGCTGGAGTTCGTCGGCCTGGAGTTCGAGGGCTCGCGGCGGCGGATCTCCGCGCAGGCGGCGCGGGCGCTCGTCGACGCCGTCGGGTCCGACGTCCGCGAGCTCGCGGCCTCGTGCGCCCAGCTGGTCTCGGACACGTCCGGCACCGTCGAGGTGGAGGACGTGCAGCGCTACTACGGCGGCCGGGTGGAGGCCACCGGCTTCCGCGTGGCCGACGCCGTCGTCGCCGGGCACCGGGCCGAGGCGCTGGCCCTGCTGCGCCAGGCCGTGGCCACCGGGCTGGACCCGGTGCCCATCGTCGCCGTCCTCGCGATGCGGCTGCGCCAGATGGTGCTCGTCGCCGGCTCCCGCGGCCGCGGTGACGAGGTCGCCAGGGCGCTGGGCATGGCGCCGTGGATGGTGGACCGCACCCGCCGCGAGCTGCGCGGCTGGACGCCGCAGGCGCTGGGCGCCGGGATCCTCGTGCTCGCGGAGACCGACGCGGCCGTCAAGGGCGGCGGTCGCGACCCGGTCTACGCCCTCGAGCGCGCCGTCCTCGCCCTCTGCGGGGCGCACGAGCGGTGAGCCGAGCACCCCCACCGGCAGCAGCACCGCCCGGGGGGACCGGGCGCCCGCGCACCCCCGACGCCCCGGGCGCCGGACCCGACCACCCGACCGCACGACCCCGACCGACCCCGACCGGAGGAGACACCCGTGACCCACTTCGTCGCCGAGATCGCCTACACCGCCGCCCCCGAGGCCGTGGCGGCCTCGCGCCCCGCCCACCGCGAGCACCTGGCCTCCCTGCACGCGCGCGGGGCGCTCGTGCTGTCCGGGCCGTGGGCCGACGGCACGGGCGCCTGCCTCGTGTACCGCGCGGACGACGAGGCGGCGGTCCGCGCGATGCTCGAGACCGACCCGTTCCGCCGCGACGGCGTCGTCGAGGTGCTGTCGGTGCGCGAGCTGACGGTCGTCTTCGGCGGCTGAGGCGTCACCGGCGCCGGGCCCGGTCCCGCGCCGGGCCCGGTCCCGCGCC
>Ga0210040_10005553_pt1 | contig 16030 bp, 13 predicted proteins | sample CryGeyCG12114_NA_FD_185462 | JGI IMG/M metagenome (GOLD analysis project Ga0210040, IMG submission 185462) | Groundwater microbial communities from aquifer - Crystal Geyser CG19_WC_8/21/14_NA (SPAdes) (version 2) | ecosystem: Environmental > Aquatic > Deep subsurface > Groundwater | place: USA... | reverse complement strand
CTTCGTCGGGGACATGATCTGGCTGGTCGCCGCCAGCGTCCTGGCCATCACCTTCGTCTCCGGCCCCTCCAAGGTGCTCGACACCTTCGACGACGCCCGCTCCAGCCTCGCCGACGCCTCCACCACCGCCTACTCCGCCGCGGCCGGGGTCACCAACTCCTCCACCGGCTACCCGACCCCCGACACCGGCAACGACCCCGACGGCGCCGTCCGCCAGCTCACCGACAGCCTCTGGAACGTCTACGGCGTCTCCGGCTGGTGCTACACCGCCTGGAAGTCCGTGGACGCCTGCGCAGTCGTCGGGCAGTCCTACCTCGAGAACCCTGACGCCGAGGATGGTGAGAGCGCCTGGGGCAGCGCCCGGGCCCAGCTGGAGGACGACGGAGACGTCGACCCCTTCGGCGCCGACACCTCCTGGGTCCGCGGCCAGGAGGCCGGCCGGATCGGTGCCGCCCTCATGCTCGGGGCGCTCTCCATCGGTGCCGGGATCGCGCTGCTGGCCATGACCGTCTTCGGGCTCATGGCCCTCATCGGGCTGATCATCCTGATCTTCCTGGGCGTCTTCTTCCTCGCCACCTGGATGATCCCCGGCCGCCCCCGCCAGATCGGGGTCCGCTGGCTGGAGGCCCTGCTGGGCACCTTCCTCCAGACGCTGATCATCACCACGATCCTCGGCGCGGTCATGGTCGTCGGCGCGGTCTTCAACAGCGCCAGCGCCACCTACGGGATCTTCATGGTCGCGGTCTTCAACGGCACCGCCCTCATCCTGGGCCTGCGCTACCGCGGCCAGATCGAGCAGATGCTGGGCTTCGGCACATCGGCCACCGGCACGTCCCTGGTGTCTGGCTACCTCGCCGCCCGGGCCGTCACCGGCGGTTCCCGGGTCGGCCGGCGCGCGATCGGTGGTGCCGCCCGCGTGGTCGGCCGCGGTGCCGGTGCCGTTCCGGGCGCCGTGGGTGCTGCTGCTGCCGGTTCCGCCCGGGGCGCGCAGCGAGCCGCCGGCGCCCCGGCCGCCGCCCGGCGCACTGCAGCGCGGGTGCTGCCCATGCGCCTGGGGCACCTGGCGAGCACCCCGACCGCCCCGGCCGCCGACGGTCGGTCCGCTCCGGCGACCAGCGGCAGCGGGATCACCGCTCCGGCGACCACCGCTCCCGCAGCCGCGACCCCCGCCGCTGCCGCCCCACGCCCGGCCTCCCAGCGCTCCACGGGGCGCCCAGGCTCGGCACCCGCGGCCCCGTCCTCTCCGCCGACCGGCACCGCCGCGGCGGTGACCCCTGCAGCGGCCAAGGGGGCAGCTCCCACGACCACCAGGCCCCTGGCTTCGACTCCGCCATCACCGCCCGCCGGGTCGCCCCGCGCCGCGGCCGGAGCGACCGGTGCTGGGGTAGGTGCGGCAGGCGCCAGCCCGCGGCGCACGGATGCCGGTCGAGGCGCCCGGACGGCCACGGGCAGCAGCGCCAGCACGCAGTCGACCAGCAGCAGCGGCGTGCGCCCGACGACTTTTTCACCTCCGCCGGGCAGCCGGCCCACGGCGGCGCCTTCGGCTCCCTCTGGCGGCGGTGCTGGCCGTGCGGCATCCGGCTCGACTCATGCCGGGAGCGCACGACCGGTCGGGACGTCGCAGACGCCGGCCAGTCGGCCTGCCGCCAGCTCGCCGTCACCGACGGTCAAGAGCACCGCCCGCCGTACCGGGGCTCGCCCGGCGCCCGCCTCGCCCCCCGCGTCGACCCAGCAGCCGCCGACCCCGCCACGGCAGTACCGGCTGGCCCCGTTGAAGAAGGGACCGGAGCAGTGACCGACGGCGATGATCGCCCGTTCGTCGTCCGGCGTCCCGACCGCGACCTGTCCGCCGACCACTACCCGCAGCTGCCCGCCGCGCGCCCCCCAGGCGGACTGGACCGCAAGCAGCGCAGAGCGTGGCGCCGGGACGCCCGGCGCGGGCGTTCTGCCGCGCTGACGCGCTGGCGCGACCGGCCAGCCGGCTCCACTGACGGGCTCGGCGTCATCGTGCTGGTGGCGGCCATCCTGCTGGCCGGATTCGTCTTCCTTGGCCCCGGCCGGGACGACAGCGGCGAAGCCGAAGGCCCGCGGACCCAGTCCTCCACCGGCACCAGCGAGTCGGCCCCCTCGAGCACGGCCAGCGCCACGACTGCCCCCCGGTCGGCCACGCGGCCGGGCACGGGGCCGACGTCGGCGGCAACCACGGCCGCGCTCGCGCCCGCCGACCCCGCTCGCCCGTCGCTCTTCGAGATCGCCGGTGGGTCGACCGCCGCGGAGTTCCTCACCGCCTACCTGGCCTACGACCCCACCGTCGCCGACCCGGTGGGTGAGTGGGTGCAGAGCTGGTCGTGGCTGTCCAGCTCCGACGTCGCCTCCACCGCCCGCGACAGCGCCGCCCGGCTATGGGACTTCACGGTCCAGCAGCAGGTGCGCGTCACGCCCGGGCCGATCACCGGGACGGCCACCGCCGGCTCCCAGCAGGTGCTGTGGAACCTGCAGGCGACACGGACGCTGACGCCGATCAACGGCGGCCCCGCCACCAGTGACACGGTCCCGCTGCTGGTGACCGTCGTCGGCGACCAGGTCACCAACGTGCAGGGCGGGCTGACGGGGATCTCCGAGTGATCGGCGGTGCCGTCCGTGCCGGTCTGTGGCTGAAGTTCGGTCTGCCCGCCGTCCTCATCGGGCTCGTGCTGGCGACCGTCGGGCTGATGCTGGTCGGGGCTGGCGCCTCGAGCACCGCGCAGGCCGCCACCGGCTGCGGCGTGCAGATCGGGGCCGGCTACACCGGCGACGTCGACGCCGCGCTGCTGCCCTACCCGGTCACGGCGGAGCAGTCCTCGCTGACGCCAAGTCCGGAGCAGACCGGGAACGTCGCGGTCATCGTCTCCGTCGTCAAGGCCCGCGGGCTGCCGATGCGCGCCGGGGTCATCGCCGTGGCCACCGCGCTGCAGGAGTCTGTGCTGCGCAACATCGACTACGGGGACCGCGACTCCCTCGGGCTGTTCCAGCAGCGCCCGTCACAGGGCTGGGGGTCCCGGGAGCAGATCCTGGACCCCGTCTACTCCACGGGGAAGTTCCTCAACGGCCTGGTCGGGGTGCCCGGCTGGGAGACGATGCCGCTGACGGCGGCCGCGCAGGCGGTGCAGCGCAGCGGCTTCCCCGACGCCTACGCCAAGTGGGAGCTCCTGGCCGCGCAGCTGGTCACCGCTGCCGGGGACACCCCGGCCCTGGACCCCGCCGAGTTGGACGTCGGCGCCGGTGACCCGGCCGTCCCCGCTCCCTCGGCGTGCGGGCTGATCGGTGGCGCCGCCGGGGCCGAGGGCCCGGTCATCCCGGCCGGGCTGGTCACGGTGACCGCCTTCCCCGCCGAGGCCGCGACCCTCGACGACCCGACCACGACCGGGCGGATTACCCCGCGGACCCTCGCGCTGATCCAGGCCACCCAGGGCCAGGGCTACGCCGGCGGTGGGATCACCTGCTGGGACGCCCACGCCTGGAACCCCACCAGCGACCACCCGCTGGGCCGGGCCTGCGACGTCTTCTACAACCACCTGGACCCCGCGTCGGTCGCTCAGGGCTGGGCGTACGCGAACTACCTGGTGGCCAACCAGGCCGCCCTCGGGATCAAGTACCTGATCTGGCAGGGGCTGTTCTGGGAGGCCGCCAACCCCGGCTCCTGGGGTCCCTACTCCTCCGACATCTATGGGTGCCCGAACCCGGCGGAGATCTCCGGTTGCCACTACGACCACGTGCACGTCAGCGTCTACTGACCTCCAGTGAGCGGAGCAACGCCATGACCCGCAGAGCACCCAGCCGCCGAGAGCGGGTCCTAACCACCTGGGCGGGGATCGCCGTGCTCGCCGCGGCCGCCGCCGGGTGGATCGTGGGCGGCGCGATCGCCAACTGGACCGCCGGCGCCGGCTGGACCGCCCCCCACCCCCGCATCCGGCTGTCGTTGTTCGCCGCCGGCGCCGAGCGTCCGCCGCTGCTGACCGTGGTCGACGGCCCCACCGACCGGACCCGGTGGATAGTGTTCGGCCTGCTGATCGGCGCCGCCATCGTCGCCGTCGTCGTCCGGCCGCTGGTCCGCAGCATCAACACCGACGAGCGGGCCAAGGCGCGCGGCCGCTGGCCGGAGGTCCGCCGGCATCTGTCCGCACGGTCCGCGCGCCGGGCCGGCCGGTTCACCCGACCCGACCTCGCCGGGCGCAACCGGCTGCACTCCTGGTGGATCCGCCGCCGCCAGCCGGTCACGGCGTTCGGCTACGTCCTCGGTGAGCACACCGACGGCGGGCAGCTGGTGGCCAACTTCGAGCAGCGCGTGCGGGTCATCGCCCGCACCGGCTGGGGGAAGACCGCCCGCTTGCTGACGAAGATCGCCCGTGACGTCCCGGGTGCCGCCCTGATCGGCACCACCAAGGACGACCTGTTCCGGGAGACCGTGCATGCCCGGCAGGCCACCGGCCGGCCGGTGTGGGTCCTGGACTTCTCCGACCCGGCGAACCGGTACGCCGCCGGCTTCGACCGGCTCTCCTGGGACTTCATCGACGGCTGCGAGGAGGTGTCCATGGCCTACCGGCGGGCTCGCGGCCTGGTCGCCGGCACCGAGGACGGGGACCGCACCGACGCCCAGGACGGGTTCTTCCGCGACGCCGCCATGCAGGTCATCGCCGCCTGGCTGCACGCCGCAGCACTCGGCGGGCGCAGCGTGGACGACATCATCCGGTGGCAGCGCAACATCAGCCTGACCGAGCCGCACGACATCATCGACCGGCACACCGCCGCCGAGCAGGCCACCCGGATCGCCCTCCTCAAGCACCTGGACGACCGCGCCGAGCGCACCACCTCCAGCGTCGAGCGGTTCGTGGCCAACGCGATGTTCCCCTTCGCCACCAAGGAGGGCGCGGCCTTCGCCCGCGACGGCGGAGTCTCCCTGGACTCCCTCATCCGGGACGGGGCAACGGTCTACCTGCTGGCCTCCCCGACCACCGCGGCGAGCGTGTCCCCGCTGCTGACCCTGTTCGCCGACGAGTGGCTGCAGACCGCCCGCGAGGTGGCCATCAGCTCGCCCGGCTCCCGCCTGCCGGTGCCCGCCGTGGCGGTCCTCGACGAGCTGCGCGGGCTGGTACCCATCGCCTCCCTGCCTCAGGTGGCCTACGAGATGCGCTCCTACGGCGTCGGCCTGATCTACGGGCTGCAGAACGCCGCCCAGGAGAAGGAGCTGTACGGCGACGCCGCGGAGACCCTGGCCCAGAATGTGCAGGTGACGATGGTCGGCGGCTACGACGCCTCCATAGCCGAGGAGCTCACCGAGCAGGCCGGCCTCGCCCGGGTCACCACCGTCAACGTCTCGGGCAACATCGGCAACCGGCAGTACAGCGACAGCCACGAGTGGCGCGACGCGATCAGCGCCGCCGACCAGCAGACCCTCGCCGACGGGCAGTCCGTCGTCCGGGTTCTGGGCTGCAAGCTGTTCATGGCCCGCTCGAAGTCCTACCGGGACTCCCGAGCGCTGCGCCGCCAGATCGGCCGGGAGTCTGCCTCCGTGGCCGCCGACGTCGCCGAGGCCCGCGCGGTGCGCGCCGACGCCCGCGCCAGCGAGTACGCCCGCGCCCAAGCCGCCTACGAGGCCGGGACCCGACGGTGACCGCCCCGCCATGGGTCCGGTGCGGCCTCGACGTCGACCACGAGACGCACCCGCACGACAGGGGCCAGTGCGACGGCGCCGCCACCGCGCTGACCGGGAACGCCGAAGCCACGGCGCTGACCGGGATCGCGGGGCTGCTGGCCGCCAGCGGCTCGCCGCGGCCGTGGTCCCTGCCCTCGCTGACCGAGGACCAGCGGGAGGAGCTCGCCACGCTCCTGGTGGCCTTCGTCGACCACCTCAACCGCGACTACGCGGTCAGCGTGACCGACCTGGTGCTGCCCTGCTGGCCCCAGCACCCACGCTTGGTGCACGACCTCGCCGCGCTCTACAGCGGCTGGGTCGACATCCACCAGACCCTCGCCGCCACCGCCGAGCGGGGCATGTACTGGCACGACCGGTGGCTGCCGAACTTCCAGCTGCGGCTCAAGGCCTTCCACTTCGGGAAGGCGCCCGACGCCTGCACACCGAACGGGCACAAGGCGGAGTGGAACGCCGCCGCCGAGCAGCTGTCCACGCTCAAGCCAGCAAACCCCGGCGAGGTGTTCGACCACATTGGGGACGACCCGGCCTGGCTCGACGGCACCTCCGACTGACCGGTTGGCCGCACGGCCGGGACTAGCGCGAGTCTGACGTGTCTCCGAGAGGTCTTGTTCTTGGGGTGAATGAGGCTGCCGCGGTGCCAAGGAAGCAATCGTTAAACGCTGCGCAGCGGGCGGTAGCGGGGTACTTGCTGTCCGGGATCTAACGAAACATGCGTAGCGCTAGCCCACTTACTTCGCATTCACCGCCAGAGTCTTAAGGTGAATCCGTTGCCGAACAGATTCGGGGTAAGGCTTCCGCGCATACTGCCGCCACCGCCACCACCACCACCGCCGGCGAAAGCGAAGCCGAGGAATAAACAGATGACGAGTCCAATTCCGCCGACCACCCATCCGATCGGCGATGCGGCGAGAACCATCCACTTTTGGTGCCTCAGCGCATCAGCACACCAAGCGCTTGCGGCTTCAGCGTCTATCTTGCTCGCCACATCCTCTGCAATTGGCGGATGAGCCTGCTGAAAGGCTAGAACCGCCGCGTCATACGACAAAGCTGTGATCTGACTCCGAGCGGCTCCAACAGCGCCCCGCGTGTCGACACTGCTCTGCTCGACGCTGCCCAGCGAAACTATGGGCGGCTCATTTGGTTCCATCATGGAACCGCAATCAAGCATGTATTTCCGAAAGACCGTAGTCTGGACATACTCGATTGCCCAATCGTTGGTCGTCTCATCGGGACGATAAATATTTACATTAGTGGGAGCCAAGGTTTCCGCCGTCGTACCGGCCCCACCTGTTTGCAGTTCTCGGGCCTCTCCAAGGGCGGGAAGGCATAGAACAAAAATCAAGCCAAGCACTGCCGCCGTTATAGCAATCAGTACGGAGACAAACGCCAAAGGACTTCGACGTCGCTTTCGCATCGAACGAGATGAAGCCCCCGTCGGCGGTCTCATTGGCGGCCGGCCCCCACCGCCACGAGATCGAGGAGGCAGCGGCCGTCGAGGGGCTCCGCCGCTCCTCAGAAGAGGCCGCTGCCTGAGGGGCACCAGGAGTGAGGGATCACTGGATTGAGTCACAGGCCACCCCCTTACACGTGGACGCCGAAGGTAGTCCGAGCGACGCTAGCTGTAGGCGGTCACCTGTGGAAGTAGTCGCAACACGGTGCTCGGCCTAGCGCTCTCGGTCTCGGTCCGTCTCAGTCGGGCGGTACTCGTCCAGCTCCACCTGCCGCGGCATCTCCATCTCCACCGCGGTGTCGGTACCGATGCGCCGGTGCAGATCCGTCACCTGCCGACGGGCCTCCCGCAGCGCGTCCTCGGTGGCTACTCGGCGGGCCGCCACCTCTGCGGTCCGGCGGGCCCGCTCCTCCAGGCCCTCTGCGATCAGCTCCCGGGCGCGCGCCAGGGTCCGCACCGCGTCGGCCCGGGCGGCTTCCCGCGCCCCGGCCGGCGGCAGGCCGATCGCGGCCTTCGCGGCCACCTCCGCGGCCTTCTGGAGCACCACGGCGTCGCGTGCGCGCTGCGCCTGCAGCTCGTCGACCACGCCTTGCTTGACCGCCCTCTCCCGCCGACGGGCACTCTCAGCCTCGGTGCGGGCCCGGGCGAGCTCGCCGGCGGACTCGGCCTGCTGCTGGGCCAGCTGCTCCCAGCGCTGCTCTGCCTCCTCGGCCTCGGCCAGCCGCGCCAGCGTCTTCTCCGCAGCCTCGACCTGGCGCTCGGCAGCCCCGGTCGCGGCCGGCCCGGACTCCCGCTGCGCGGCCCAGTAGTCGTTCTCGGCGACTCGCAGCCGCTGTTGCGCGGCCTCCAGCTGCGTGGCCAGCTCCTGCTCCCCGCCATCCCGCGGCAGCTGCCTGATCGCGTCCTGCAGCTGGTCGTGGGCCTCATGCTGGCGGGGTTCGCGGGGCAGCTCCCCCAGCGGGTCCGATCCGGTCACGTCGTAGGCCTCCCGGTAGGCGGCCACCTGCCCGGCGACCTGCTCCCAGCCGGTCCGCGCGGTCGGCTCGGCGGGGACCGGCGGCAGGCTCATCGTCCAGTCCGGCCGCTCCGCGGCGGCGATCGCGCCCAGGTTCGATGCCCGCGTCTCCATCGCTTCCCTCAGCTCCCGCAGGTAGATCGGCAGGGACTCGTTGCCCTGCGAGGGGGCCGGGGGCAGCCAGTCCCCGCCGACGGGACGGGATGCCTCGACTGCCCCCTGCAGCCGGTAGTGCAGCACCGCGGCCGGGTCGACGGCGTCCTCCAGGTCGCGGTGGGTGACCGTGGACCCCAGCGCCCGGGCGACGTCGACGCCGCGCTCCTCGAGCATCCCGATGCGTTCGGCCAGGGCCTCCCAGGCCGGTGCGCCGACCACCTTGGCCGCCGTGTCCGGCGCGAGGCCGGCGGCGACGACGTCGCGGGCCGGGGAGTCGGCGTGCACGGCACTGGCGTACCGGTAGCGCGGCAGCAGCGTGCGCAGCGATCCGGCCTCGGCGTAGGCCTCGCGCAGCGTCTCCGTCGCCGACCGGTCCCCGGACTCCCGCCGCAGGACGTCGCTGAGCACCGCCCGGGCCAGTTGGTCACCCGGGGCCGGCCGCTCGAGGTCGGGGTCGAGCACGTGGTCGGTGACGACGTGGGCGGTGTTGCCGAACCGCCCGCGGGTCATGGCGACGTAGAGGAGCTCGCGGGAGTAGGACTGGTCGACCAGGACGTGGCCGGCGTCGACGGTGGATCCCTGGGCGCGGTGCACGGTCATGGCGTAGCCCTGCTCGACCCGCTCGGCGACGTACTCCGCCGGGAGGGTGACCTGTCCGTCGTGCTGGGTGTGGCGCACCCGCAGGCCACCGTCGCCGTCCACGGCCTCGACGGTCCACAGGTCACCGTTCTTGACGAACTCGCCGCCGGCGCGCAGCAGCCGGTTGTTCTTCCTGGTGACGATGACGTCACCGACGCCGGCGTCGGTGCCGTCGGACAGTCGGACCCCGTCGGCCTGGACGATGCCGGCCGCGACCCGGTCCGCCCGCGCCCGGGTGCCCAGCTGGGCGACGACGTCGGTCCTGGAGGCGATCATCACCGCGGTCATGCCGGCGTCCTGGTCGGCCTTCCACGCGGCGTAGAGGTCGTCGAGCAGGACCGCCTCGGCGCCGGAGTTGACCCTGCCGTGGTCGATGTAGGTGTCCAGCGCCGCGGCGTCGCCGGTGCGCAGCAGCAGGGAGGCGTCGGCCTCCCACTGGCGGATGGTGCGGGTGCCGTCGGGGGCGACGTCGGCGAACCGCCAGACCGTCGTCAGCTCCGCCACGGCGCCTGGCTCGTCGGTGGCCAGCAGCCGCAGCGCACCCCCGGACTCGATCGCGCCGAGCTGCCGGTGGTCACCCACCAGCACGACCTTCGCCCCGGCGCTCTCGGCTGCGTCCACGACGTCCAGCAGCCGGCTGGTGCCGACCATGCCGGCCTCGTCGATGACGACCAGGTCCCCGGGCTGGAAGCGCAGCTCGCCGGTCTCCTGCACCTGCGCGGCCCACCGGTGCAGCGTCTCGGTCTCCACCATCCCGGTCTCGGCCTTGAGCACCGCGGCGGCGACCGCGGTGGGCGCCAGGCCGTGGACACGGCGCACGCCGTCGGCCTGCCACGCCTCCACCAGCCCGCGCACGGTCGTGGTCTTCCCAGTGCCCGCGGGGCCGATGAGCAGCTGCAAGCCGCGCCGGGATCGGGTCAACGAGGTCACCGCGGCCAGCTGGTCGCCGGTGAGCGGCATACCGCGCTGCTGCGCCGCCCACTGCGCCACATCGAGATCGGTGTCGCTGACCTGCACGTCGTCCTGGCGTCGGGCGTGGGTCAGCAGCGCGTCCTCAGCCTGCAGCTGGTTGGCCGTGGTGTACCGCTCGCTGGCATGGGAGAAGAACACCGACTCCCCGGCCGCGCGCTGCAGCTCCGGGGGTGCCGCGATGGCCTCTGGCGGGTCCAGCCGGACGACCTGCTGGCCTTCCGCCTGGCCCGACAGGACCGTGGCCACGATGCGGCCCACGAGGGTGTCCCGGGCCTCGGGGCTGGCCATGAGCAGCGTCCGGGAGGCCCGCTGCGCGGCGGCCTGGACGTGCCGCACGGTCCAGGTCGACCGGCGGTCGGTGACGTCGGCCAGGGCCGCGGCCGCGAGCTCCTCGACCTGGTGGTCGGGGACGTCGCGCCCGGTGTGCACGGCCAGCGGGTCGGCGGGCTGCAGTCGCTCCTGCAGCTCGACCAGCCCCTCGGGACCGAGCAGGCTGGCCGCCTCTTCGGTCCACCTGTCGCGCTCTTCGGTGACGGTCTCCAGCAGCGCCTTGGGCGGCCGGTGGGCGAGCGTCGCCTGCTGGGCGAGCTCGTACTGCACGGCCTTGGGCGGCATGTGGCCGTGGATGCGGTGATAGTCCGCGACCAGCTGGGCGTGCCCGACCTCGATCTGGTTGCGCCGGGAAGAGAAGCCGCGGATGACCCCCAGCTGCACGCCGGCGATCTCCCGAATCGCGGTGGGCTCGGTCGGGTCCTGGTCGGCCCGCACCTCGAACTTCCACCCGAGACGGCGCGAGATCTCCTCCTCCAGCGTGCGGTTGTACCGCTCAGAGGCGGCGACCGCGGCCTTGTGCAGCGCCTGGGAGTCCAGGGTCAGCCAGCGGGTCTCACCGTCGGGCAGGCGGGCCAGCACCTTGTTGGAGATGACCGCGTGGGTGTGCAGGTCTGGGTCCCCGGCCCGTGAGGTGCGGTGGTCGAACGCGGCCACCGCGACCCCGTGCACGTCGACCTGGGCGACGCCGGCGGTGCCGGTCCGGGCGAACACGACGTCGCGTTCCATCCACCGGATCGTGTGCGCGACGGCCTCGTGGTGTGCGGCCTCGATCTCGGCGACGATGCGCGGGTCGGTGGCCAGGCCCCACGCCAGGGAGACGGACTTGACCGGGGAGAACACGTGGTCGAAGCCCGACACCGCCTGCCGTTCGCCCTTGGCCAGCTCCTCCTTCTCGATGACCGCGACGGTCATCTCCGACAGCAGCCGGCCGCCTGCCTGTGCGGCGTCCAGCCGGTCGCGGACGCGCTCGGCGACTGACCGGAACACCTGGAACCGCCGGCCCAGCTGCACCCCGGACTCCGGGTGGAGGCCCAGGCCGTAGAGGTTGTGCATCTGCCTGGTGGCGACCTGGCCCTCGACGCCGAGGACCTGCGCGCCGGTGCCCATCCAGCGGCCCGGGGGGTTGCCGGTCTGTTGGTAGTACTCCGTCAGGGACTGGCCGGCTTGGCGCTGGCCGTCGCCGCCGGCCACCTGGTCGGTGAGGTACCGGTAGCCGGTGCCGGCTCCCAGTACGTGCAGGGTCATCACGCGGCAGCAACCCCGTGACCGCCGCGCAGGCCCAATAGCGCGGCCTCGCTGAGGGCGGCCTGGTGCAGCGCCAGGAGCGCGTCGTGCACCTTCCCGTCGGTCACCGCCGCCCCTTCCTGTGGCTCGAGGCGGGGCGGCGTCTCCACGCCCCGCCCTGGGGCGTTTCTGGCCCCGGTCCCCGGGACGCTATCGCCTCGACACTGCATAGTGCCAAAGGTGTGAGAAAGGTTGGCTGGTCGAACGGCCGTTAGACCAGCCAAGACGACCGGGGAACTGAGTCAGCGTCGAAGGACCAGTAGACGAGGAAGGAAACCGGACGAAGTCGGTGGGTCGAGTGACCAAGAGAGCTGCCGGGGAAGACGAAGATCAGTGATTAATGATCTTGGATGGACAGCCGGGAGAAGGAGTCGACAGCGGGACTCCGAGTGCATGGCTGCGGGGGGATCGTCACGACCGGCTACTGTCCGCACATGGCAACGGGCAAGAGTGAGGCGCTAGCAGCGCGTCGACGGGCAGCTCAGCGGGTTCAAGAGCACATGGAGCGCGAGGCGCGTGTGCTCACTGACGCTGTCACCGAAGCGATGGAGGCAGCCGAGCTGCGCGCCAGCCTCACCGAGCAGATCGCGGCCGCCGATGCTGCTTTCCGCGCCAGCATCGGCGCGCTGGCCAACCTCGGAAAGACCCCCGATGAGATCGCGGCACTCGTCGACGTGCCCGTGGCGGAGGTGCGCGCCGCGCGTCGTGCGCCGCGCGGTGCCCGGGCCGATTCCGACGGCACCCCGCCCGGTGCTGAGGACGAGGAAGAGTCCGAAGAAAGCGTTAGGTCGACCGGGGAGTCACAGCAGCCGCAGCTGGTCGGCTAGCGGATCGCCAGCGGCGATCACGTCGGCGAGTACCGCGGCCAGCTGGTCCGGGGCCGGCCGGCCCTGCGCGAGTACGTCCCGGAGCGCGGTCTGTACCGCAGCGGCCTGACCGACCGGCCCCCGGACGTCGACCAGTCCCGGCCTCGGGCCGGCCATGCGGCGGCGGCGGACCGCCTGGTCGACGTTCTCGGCCTGCGTGGCGGCGTGGACGTGTCCCGGCCCGGTGTTGACGCACAGCCGCACCTCGCAGTCGTGCATGAGCGTGGCGCCCTCGGGCAGCGGGCCGTGGGCCAACTCGAAGGCCACGCGGTGCGCGGAGACGACCCGCTGCCGCCCATCGGGGCGGCGTAACCACCACTGCCCGTAGCCGCCTGGTCGGGACAGTGAGCCGAGCCAGATGTGACAGGTCGACGTGCGGCAGATGCTGGCGTCGAACCGCTCCCGGTCCGTCGCCGTCAGGCTCAACGGCTCACCCCGGGACCGGCTCACTGGACGAACCTAGTTGCGTCCGACCGGGGACGGCGCGGGTGGCCGGCGCAGGCGGTCACCTGGCCGGCCGCCCGTCGGTCACCCGAGCTGCTTGCTCACCTCGTCGTCGTAGCTGAACTGCGCCCGCCGGAGTTTGTCCAGCTGGGCCAGCACGCCCTCGACCGTCTCGTGCAAGCCCTTGGTCTGCACGACCAGCTCGACGCCGTCACCCTCCTTGGGATGGGCGACCATCTCCTCCACCAGCGCCACCGAGTCCAGCAGCGAGTAGACCTCCTGCTGCACCAGGTGAAAGGCGCTGCGCACGTTGGCTCGCTCGTTGTTCACGGTCTCGTTGCTCATCAGGGTTCCTTTCGGTCTGGCCGCCGCCGCTATGTGCGGCGGGTCGGGAGTCCCGGGGTGCAGGGTTGAGGGTGGGCGATCCAGGCTCGGCGCAGCCGACCGGCGCAACCGGCGCGAAGCGGCCTTGACCGGTCGGGCCCCCGACCCCGCATGCTGGGACGACCTGCCGCATCCCCCAACCCAGCCACCACGGCGAAGCCACCGGCCGCCAGGCCGGTGCGGTGGGGACGCCCGGCGCGGGTCAATAGTGGGGTGGTGTCACCACGCGAACCCGGTCCGCCGCCCCGCCGCCCCGCCGGCTGCCGGTGCCCGACCACCTCCTCGTCACCTCCAAAGACGACTTGGCTCTGGCCCTCGAGGAGGCCGACCGCCGGGTGGACCCTCCGGTCCCGGTGCGCGTCCGATGGGGCGGCGAGTGGCACACCCCGGCACTGCTGCACGGCTGGCAGCAGAGCGAGGACCGCGGCGACGGGTGGCTTGGCTGCGTGGAGTACCACCGGCAGATCGCATCCGGCTTCGGGTACGCCGTCGGCCGGTGGACCTCGGCCTGGAACATCGAACCCGCCGGAGACGAGACCCCGACCTCTTAGACCGACGCCGCTACCGCGACGACGATCGCGGCTGCAAGGCAAGTGGCGGCGATTCCGGCGCGGCGGTGGCGGGTGCGCCGGCGGCGGGCGATGACCTGGGTGAGCAGGTCGGGGTCGGGACGGCCGGCGAGGTCAGCGTCGCGGTGCAGTGCAGCCCGGACCTCGTCGGTGTTCATCGTCGCGCCTCTCGTGCCATCGGGGTGGGTGCGGGGACGTTCAAGGTTGCGCAGGCGGGCCAGCCCGCGGGAGGACTGGCCCTTCACCGATCCGGTCGAACAGCCCAGGGCGGCCGCGGTGTCGGCTTCGGTGAGGTCCTCATAGAAGCGCAGGACGATAACCGCCCGCATCCGCGGCGGCAAAGCCTCCAGCGCCGTCAGAGCACTGCCAAGGCCGGCCGGATCATCGCCCGGGGTGGGTGCGGCTACGTCGGGTAGCTGGGCCAGGAGCACCTCCGGTGCCCGGCGTCGCCGGTGCCAGCTGGCGTGCGTGATGACCAGGACCTTGCGGACGTAGCTGCAGGCGTAGTCCCGGTCGGCCAGTCGCCGCCACCGGCGGGACGTCTGTCCCAGTGCCGTCTGCAGCAGGTCCTCGGCCCGACCGTGGTCACCGGTCAGCGGGAATGCGACCCGCAGCAGTGCCGGTGCCCAGCGTCCGACTAAGCCGGCGAAGTCGTCATCGAGCTCCATACGCACGCCACAACCCCCGATCCATCGACTGCCGCGGAAGAGCGGTCTACCTAGAAGAACGCCGACTAGTGGTGCCCAGGTTGAGTGCTGGCCCAAGAAGTTGACGTGCGGGCCGAGACGGGGACTGACCAATTGCATCCAAACCGCGCCAGCGTCACATCCGCCCTACTCAGTACCGATACAACAGTCAGTTGTCTTGGGCACCGCACAGTGCTGTCTCAGCAGAGGAGTGAGCTAGTGATCAGCTCGAGCTTGTCGGTGTCCGGGCCGGCTGCCGCGTCCGCTCCGAGGTCAACGGCGCCGACGGCCGGGGTCACCGACCGGTGGAACGGCAAGGCCAACAACCTCGCCAACCTCACCGACGGGGACCGCAGCCTGATCAAGGACGCCCTCGGCGTCGACCTGAACGCCGATGGGGTCGATCCCAAGGGCCACGCCCTGGCTCCGATGCTGGTGCACATCATGGCGATCGACCGGGCGCAGGGACGCCTTCCCGCCAACCAGCCGATCACCGCCAGCTACTTGCATAACCTCCTCAGCGAGAACAACGGCAGCCCTGAGCTCAAGGCCGGCGTCGACAAGCTGATCGACGCTCTCGGCAGGCGAAACCCGACCGCGCGGTCCGAGACCGCGAGCGCTGGACCTGTGCTCACCTCGGCCTGGTCTACCGCCCGGACGGGCCCGGACCAGGCCTGACAACAGCCCTCGTCCGCCCGCGCCCAACCGCACTGTTGTCAGCGTCAGCCAAGGAGTCACCGTGCAGATCGGTCCCGCGAACTCGTACTTCCCCGCACTCGCCGCGATGCGGCAGTCCAACCCGTCACCCACCGCGTCCAGCCCGGCCACGGGCAGCGGCTTCGAAGCCGCCCCCTGACCTTTGTGGGCCGCTGCCGCTAGCCTGCGCGCGTGCACATGGTCGGCCATGCCCGGGCGTCCAGTCTGCGCGGGACCCGACGCTGCAGCACTTTTGTGGCTACTAGTGCTTATGGGACGGACGCGACACGCAACTAGGCCGACCAGCGGCGGATCACCGGCCCGACCTGCCATCGTCGACCACGTGCTCCCGGATCTCCGACCCTGCACCTGCGGGGCTTCGTCGTGACCGACCAGCCGATGAACCGGCCTCTGCCCGGGCGCCTGGACCCCCGGCTCGGGAAGAGCACCCACCGATCTACCGGGGGCGAGGACTCCGCTCGCGACGACGCCGGTGGCCGGCGGGGCCCGCGCGGTGCCACCGTGGCCCGCCTGCTGTGCGCAGTGCTCAGCACCCTGATCCTGGCCGGTAGCGGCTGGGGCTGGCACCTGGCCCGCGTCGCCGAGGCCAGCGTGAGCCGCACCAACGCGATCCCCTCCGCCGGCAACTCCGACGTCAACGGCAGCGACCATGCCGGTGCGGCGATGAACCTGCTGCTGGTCGGCATGGACTCCCGCAAGGGCCTGACCGCCGAGCAGCAGGACGCATTCAGCACCGGTGACCCCGACGGGGTGCTCAACACCGACTCGATGATGCTGGTCCACGTGCCCGGCGACGGGTCCGGGGCCTCCTTCGTCTCCCTCC
>Ga0210040_10005552_pt1 | contig 16031 bp, 12 predicted proteins | sample CryGeyCG12114_NA_FD_185462 | JGI IMG/M metagenome (GOLD analysis project Ga0210040, IMG submission 185462) | Groundwater microbial communities from aquifer - Crystal Geyser CG19_WC_8/21/14_NA (SPAdes) (version 2) | ecosystem: Environmental > Aquatic > Deep subsurface > Groundwater | place: USA... | reverse complement strand
CCCGCCGATCTTCGCCAGCTCGCTGCTGCTGCTGCCGCTGACCATCACCCAGTTTGCGGGCACCTCGACCGATACCAACAGCCCCGTCTACGGTATCGTGCAGGCGCTGAACCAGTACCTGCAGCATGGCGCGCCGCTCTACATGGCGCTGTATGCGGCGGGCATCATCTTCTTCTGCTTCTTCTACACCGCTGTCGTCTTCAACCCGGAGGAGACGGCGGAAAACCTGAAGAAGAACGGCGGCTTCATCCCCGGCATACGTCCCGGCAAGAGGACGTCCGATTATCTCGATTACGTGCTGACGCGGATCACCGTGCTGGGTGCGATCTATCTGACGGTGGTGTGCGTCGTTCCCGAATATGTGATCGCCCAGACCGGTCTGCCGCTGTTCCTCGGCGGCACCAGCCTGCTGATCGTGGTGAACGTGACGGTCGACACCATCACGCAGATCCAGTCGCATCTGCTGGCGCATCAATATGGCGACCTGATCCGCAAGGCCAAGCTGAAGGGCCGCCTGCGCTAGACCGGTTTGCCGGACGGGGGGAGTGTCACGATAATGAACATCATTCTGCTGGGGCCGCCAGGGGCGGGCAAGGGTACGCAGTCGTCGCGGCTGGTGGAGCATCACGGAATGCGCCAGCTGTCCACCGGGGACATGCTGCGCGCGGCCGTTTCGGCAAAGACCCCGATCGGCATCAAGGCGAAGGCGATCATGGATGCGGGCGAGCTCGTATCGGACGAGATCGTGTCCGCCCTGATCGATGTCGAACTGGTGGCGATGGAGCCTGCTACTGGCGCGATCTTCGACGGTTACCCTCGTACGGCGCCGCAGGCCGACCAGCTCGACGCGATCCTGGCGGGTCACGACCGTTGCCTGGACCTGGTGATCGAGCTGGAGGTGGACGAGGACGAACTGGTGCGCCGGATCGTGGGCCGTTATTCCTGCGCCACATGCGGCGAGGGCTACCACGACACCTTCAAGCTGCCCGCAGTTGCGGAAACCTGCGACAAGTGCGGCAATCATGCATTCAAGCGCCGGCCGGACGACAACGAAGCGACCGTGCGCAAGCGGATGCAGGTCTATCGCGCGGAAACTGCGCCAATCCTGCCCGGTTACGAGGCCCGCGGCATCGTGCGCCGGGTGGACGGCATGGCGGCGATCGATCAGGTGACGGTGGCGATAGAGGGGCTGTTGCAAGGCGGCTAGGCCGGCAACAACAGCTCCGGCCCGGCCTCCCGCGGCGTCGCGCAGCCTGTCGCGGCCATCGCCAGTTCGAGCTCGGCGCGCAGCAGATGGAGCATGTGCGCCACCCCGGCAGGCCCGGCCATCGCCAGTGCGTGGAGCTGCGGCCGGCCGACCAGCACCGCATCTGCGCCAAGCGCCAACGCCTTCAGCACGTCGCTGCCGGTCCGCACGCCGCCATCCAGCAGCAGGGGCACTGCGTCAGCCACGGCCGCGGCAATTCCCGACAGCACGGCGAGCGGCGAGGCCAGCCCGTCAAGCACCCGGCCACCATGGTTGGAGACGACTATGCCCGCAGCGCCGGCTTTCACAGCCAGCTGGGCATCGGCAGCCGAGAGCAGGCCCTTCACCACGATCGGCAGGCAGGTCATGGTCCGCAGCTGGTTTAGCATATCCCAGGTAGGAGCATCGGCCAGCAGCTCGCTGCCGAACAGGGTGCGGCCATCCGCCCGGCTGTGATGCCGCGGTGCGGCGTCGCGCAGATTGGCGGCGTTCACGCCATCGGGCAACACGAAGCCGGCCCGCTTGACCGGAGCGTCCACCGTCCACACCAGTACCTGGTATCCAGCCGCCTCCGCGCGCCTGACCAACGCCCGTGTGGCGAGCGGATCGGGCTGCGAATAGAGCTGGAACCAGAGCGGCGGCAACGGCGTGTCGGCCTCTGTCGCGCTGGCCCGGGCCTGAGCGGCAATAGTCTCCAGCGTCACACTGGACAGCGTGCTCGCCACCATGGTGGTTCCCATCGCCGTAGCCGCCCCGACCGTGGCCTGTTCTGCCTGTGGGTGGACCAGCCGGTGATAGGCGAGCGGCGCCAGCAGGATCGGGGCCGGGTGATTGAGACCGAACAGCTCGATTGCCGTGCTTGCCCGCGACAGATCGACCAGCCGGCGCGGGACCAGGTTGTAGCGGTCGAACTGCTCGCGGTTCATGCGCAGCGAGCGTTCCAGCCCTTCGCCCGACTGGATGTGGCTCCAGCTCGCCGCCTCGACATGGGCTTCGGCCAGCCGCTCGTAATCGGCAAGACAGGCGATCTGCGGCGGGATCGAGATCAGGGGGGGCAGGGGAGCGGTCAGGGCGTAGACCATTGCCGCAACAAATTGTGGTACAGGCCGGTCAGCTGCGCGACCGATGCATGCCCGGGATGATCGGCCGTCAACTGCTGGATGGCGCTGTCGAGTTCGAATAGGGTGCGCCGCTGCGCCTCCGGCCCGACCAGGCTCTCCACCCAGAAGAACGAAGCAAGACGGGCTCCGCGCGTGACCGGATTGACCCGATGATGGCTGGTTCCGGGATAGACCACCATGTCGCCGGCCGGCAGCTTGGCGGCATGATCGCCATAGCTGTCCTGCACCACCAGTTCGCCGCCATCATAATCTTCTGGCGCGCTGAGGAACAAGGTGCAGGAGATGTCCGTCCGCAGGTACTCCCCCGTGCCGGGCAGCGCGACCAGGGCATTGTCGACATGGGTGCCATAGGTGCCACCGCCTTCGTACCGATTGAAGCGGGGCGGCAGGATGCGTCGGGGCAGCGTGGCAGCGATGAACAGCGGGTGGGTGCCGAGCCGCTGCAGGATTGCCTCGCCCAGCTGCCGCGCCAATGCGCTGCCGAGCGGCAGCTGCCGGTTGCTCTTCACGGTCACCGCCTGATGTCCGGCCGTGGCGCGCCCGTCCTCCCACTCGGCTGCCTCCAGCGCATTGCGAAAACGGGCCAGCTCGTGAGCGTCAAGCACCGCGGGGATCTGCAGCATCATCCGCCGGTTATCCGCAGCACGAAGGGTATTTCGACCTCGCCTCGGACCATCACCGGCTGCCCACCCCGGAGGGCCGGGCTCCAGCGCCATCGGCGCACCGCGCGCAAGGCGGCATCATCGAGCCGGGAAAAGCCGCTGCTCTGCGCCACGGAGATCTGCGCCACGCGCCCGTCCGTTCCCAGAACCACTGCCAGGACCACAGTGCCCTGTTCGCGCTGGCTGCGGCTTTGTGTCGGGTAGCGGGGCGGCGGGCCCGAGACCATGCGGGTAGCAAGATCGGTCGCCTGCACTAGGCCGGGCGGCGCAGGCGGGGCAGGGGGAGCGGCAGCAGGCATCGGTGCAGCGACTTCGATGCGGACGCTGACAGCAGGTACTGTCGGCGGCGACACCAGCAACTCTGGCGGGAGCATCATCGGCGGAGTGGGACGTGGCAGAATGACGGGCGGCTGCGGTGCGAAAGCTGCCGGCGGCGGAGGGGTGTCAGGCTGCACCTGCGGGGCGGCAGGGGAAGGCGGTAGGGATGCCGGGTGCAGGTCGACCGCAACAATCCGCGTAGTCGCCTCGACCGTGCCATGCACCTGCAGCGACAGCATCGCCGCCAGCAGGGCCAGGTGAATGGCGATGGTGATGCCGATCGTCGTCGGACTGACCCGGCGTACGGCACCATACCGACCACCAATTGGGATCGCGGCGACCTGTGAAATCGGCAATGTCAGCATGCGCGAACCATGGCCCGTCCCCCGGCCGGGGCCTTGCGGCGCCGGCCCTGTTGTGCGGACCCCTTGATAGGCAAGCAGCAAGTGCGGATCAATCGCGTTAACGAGGCATGTGGCCGCGACGGCGCGATGCCGCCACGGCCATTCCGTCACAAGCCAGCGACCAGCGTCAGGACTGCCTGACGGGCCTCGCCCGGGGTGGCCCAACCATTGTTGCGGATGCGGGTGTAGTAATCCTGGTCGAACAGGTTCCGCACGTTGACCCGCGCCGTCAGATTGGGCGTGAAAGCGTAGCTGAAAAACGCCTGGTGCACCCAGTACTCCTCGGACTCGGGCGCCGGCACAAGTTCGGTGCGCGTCACGTTCAGCGAGGGTGTGCCGAAGGCAAAGCTGCCCTGGTACGTCACGCCGTAGCCGACCGTCAGGCCGAAGGGCAGGGTATAGGTGGTGAACAGGCTGCCCGAATGTTCGGGGGTGTTCGCGAAGCTGCTGCCCGCTGCAGGATCAGGGTAGGCCACGCTGTTGGTGCAGCCGTTCGACCAGGTGTTGCCCGGCAAAGGCTGAGCCGGACTGGCCAGGCAGAAGTCCGACACCGACTGGCGCAGTTCGCCATCCAGGTAGGTGTAGTTCGCCGTCACGTTCCATTCGGGCGTGATCTGGCCGTTCGCCCCGAGCGCGATGCCATCCACCCGCGCATTGCCGTTCAACTGCTGATCGGGTTCGCCCGGATCGTTGGAGGCGACCAGGTACTGGTTACGCTGGTTGCGGAAGGCGGCGATCGACACCAGCACGCCGGCCCCCAGCTGCGCTTTTGCGCCGATCTCGATGTTCTCGGCCGATTCCGGATCGACATTGCAGGTGGCAGCAGTGCACGAACCGTTAACCGAAGCCCGCGACGGCGTGCGCGAATTGCCATAGGCAGCGTAGATGCTGACTGCCTCCACCGGCTTGTAGACCAGCCCGACGCGATAGGAGAACAGTTCCGCATCATTGTCGAACCGCGTCCCTGGGGTGATCGTGCCCAGTTGCGTCGAGGTCGACCCCGCGATGGCGTCCGTGCGCGACCAGCCATCGACCGCTTCGTAGCGGATGCCACCGTTCAGCTCGAACCTGCCCAGCCGCATCGTGTCGAACAGGTAAGCGGCATAGTTCTCCTGCTCCCCGGTCGTGCGGCTGCTGGGGACGAAGTTGGTGGGGCCGAGCCACAGATTGCTGCCATAGGTGAAGCCATCCGGTCCGGGAACGACCTCGTCCGGATTGGCAATATTGAGCAGCACGGCGGCGGAAATCGGCGAGCCATCGGCATTGCGTGTCCAATTGCCGCTGAGCAGGTCGTACTTCTCCCAACTCGCCGCAAAGCCGAGGTCGATTGTGTGTTCGATCACGCCGGTGTTGAACACCGCCGTTACATCAGTCTGGTTGAACACTAGCTGGTTGCGGGTGTCGCGCGTGTTCCCGCGCGGTCCGCTGAGATAGGCATAGCCGGCCGGGATCGTGCCCACGCCGCTCACCGCGCAGGCTGCGCCCGCGGGCGTCAACCCGGTGGCAGCGACACAGTATGTGCCCTGCGGCGGGCTCACCCGCGTCAACTGGCGCACATCCTGCCAGCGCGTCAGGTTCCGGATCGTGACGTTGTCGCTGAAATCATGCTCGATGATGGCGGTGGCATTGTCGACATTGGTGCGTTGCCGATCGACGTTGCGATTTCCGAAATAGCTGCTGTCATCCACCCCGGGCACCGGGCCGGACATGCCGCCCGAGGTGTAGTACGGCACGCCATATTGCGGGATGTTGTCGTCTTCCTGATGAAAGTATTGCAGCGTCAACCGCGTCGGCGCGTCGATCCCGAAAGTGACCGAGGGCGCGATGCCGTAGCGCTCGAAGCTTTCAAAGTCGCGGCCGGGCACGTTGTTCTGGTGCTGCATCGCATTGATGCGCACCGCGATCCCGTCCGCGACCAGCGCATTGGCGTCGATCGTGGCGCGGTAATAATCGTCAGTGCCGATGCCTCCGGAAAATTCCAGGTCGTTGTAGGACTTGGGCCGCTTCGTGGTGAGATTGATGTTGCCGCCGACGGATCCGGCGCCGCTGATGACCGAATTGGCACCGTTGGTCACCTCGATCTGTTCCAGATTGAACGGATCGGTCCGGGTATATTGGGCGCTGTCACGCACGCCGTCGACAGTAATATCGGTGTTGGCGCTGTACCCGCGGAAGGTGATGCTGTCGCCATAGCCGCCGCCACCTTCGCCCGCGCCGAAGGTGATGCCGGGTACCGTGGAGAGCACATCGCGCAAGGTGAGCAGGTTCTGCTGCTCGATCACCTCGCCGCTGATGACCGTGATCGTCTGCGGCGTATCGCGAACCGTGCGGGTCCGCTTGGGCGATTCCAGCACCTCGCCGTCATTCTCCTCCATGACGGTACCGGTGACAGTGATGCCGCCGAGCCGTTCGTTACCGCTGTCGCCCTGTACCGACGATTGAGCCTGCGCCTGAGCCACGCCGGTAAGGGCGGCAGCGCCGATGCAGCTGAGTGCCAGAAAGGCTGGAACGGGCGGACGTGTCATGGAAGCTCCCCTCAGAGTGGCCACGCTGTACCGACTCGCTAATGAGTGCGATTCGCGATAGCGGGCTCCTAGTGGGCGTACTGGGGTTTGGGCGCAAGTGTATCAGAGCTGTAACGAGGGACTTATTGCGAAAAGATCGCAAAATCAGGTCGTTGGTGCTGCACTTGATCGCACCACGGATGTCGCGATCGTCAGCCTAATGGGGAAGCGATGGGGCGTAAGGTGCCGGACCCGCTCGTCGCTCCCATGCCGCAGCTTCGCTGGCGCGGGCTAGAGGCTGTCAGGCGGGCGAGTGAAAGGCATGGTGCCCGGGGACGGATTCGAACCGCCGACACTGCGATTTTCAGTCGCATGCTCTACCAACTGAGCTACCCGGGCATCGCAACGGCCATGCCGTGCTGTCTGCCTTGCCGGCTCAAGGGGCTGCCCTCATGGGCGGCGCCGGCGTTGGAGGCGGCGCTATGGCGGAGGCGACTGCACTTGGCAAGGGCTTTTGCCCGGTCGCGAATCGCCGTTTACTGCTCCTTGTCCAACTCCTCCGGAGTGGCTGGTCGACCCGGCACGACGTAGCTATCATTGAACCAATGCGCCAGGTCGCGGTCACGGCACCGGCTGGAACAGAACGGCGTATATTGCTCGCTGCGTGGCTTGCGGCAGATCGGGCATGCGCGGGTGCTGGCTCTGGTGCTCATCGTGGGATCATCTGGGCATGGGGCGCGGTAATCGCAAGCCGCGCGTCCGCCCCCACCTGCACCATCCGGCCACTTCGTCGTGCCAGTTCGTCCAGCCATTCCGGCCGCAGCAGGGCCGCGACCACGGGATGGCAGGCGAGGTGGATCGCGCCTGCACCCTCCAGTCCCTCTGCCCGCCGCAGCAGCCAGCGTGCGGCGCTCGCCGCCGGTTGCAGTTGCGCCCGGTGAAGCAGCGACACCCGCTCCAATCGGGACACGAGCTGAACGAAGCCGAAGCCGTTCATTGCGGTGCGTTCGTGCGGCCAACCGGCCAGCGCCGCGTCCAGCGCGCTGTCCACCACACGGCGCTGGTCCTTGGTTGCGAGCGTGGGAAAGTCGATCCCGATCGCGCCCCCCAGATCGAGCCGCCGCACCGCGCCAGCCAGGGGGGTCACAGCGGCCGCGGCCAGCGCCGAGGCGGGTAGGGTGCCGTCAACGTCGATCAGCACCATTGCGGGCGTTGCATGCAGCACCAGCGCACCCCCTGGAAAATCGATCGTGCCGGCGAAGGCCTCCGCCAGCAGCTCGTCCCAGATCGTGCCGGGGAAGCGGTGCACCAGCCGGCCGCCCAGCCGCTCGGCCAAGCGGGGAGGCGGGCGGATCGCCTCTTCGCTGGGCCGAGCGCGTGCGAGCTTTCGCCGGCCCGCTTCGCCCAGCGCGGGTCGGGTCACTTCCAGCCGGATCCGGCCGCCTTCAGGGGTCGCCGGCGGCAGGCGGTCGACCAAGGCCTCCTCTCCATCGCGAAAGCGCGCGGTCCCGCGCGAGGCACCGCGGGCGCGGTGCACCAGCACGGCATCGGCGATCAAGCCGGGCTGAAGCCCGTCGTCCCAGATGGTGGCAGCAGCAATCGCTTCGCCGTCGTGCAGCAGGATGGCGCGCTCCTCGCCGATGCCCTGCTCGACCAGCCATTCGGCCATCAGGTCAGCCGGCGCTTCATCACGAGAGTGCAAAGCCGGCGCTTTTCAGCAGCGCCCTTGTCTCGAACAAAGGGAGGCCGATCACGCCGGAATGGCTGCCGGCGATCCAGGCCACCAAGCCCTCTGCGCTGCCCTGAATGGCGTATCCGCCGGCCTTCCCGTGCCACTCGCCGCCGGCGATGTACGCCGCGATTTCCGCCTCGCTCAATTGCTTGAAGCGCAGCTGGGTCTCGCTTACCCGCTCACGCAAGGTGCCGTCGGGCGCCAGCAGCGCGATGGCGGAGAACACGCGGTGCCGCCGGCCGGACAGCAGCCGCAGGCACATTTCGGCGGTCGCCGCATCCTCCGCCTTGGGCAGGATGCGCCGGCCGACCGCGACCACGGTGTCGCCCGCCAGCACATGCGCCTGTTCCGCAGTGGCGACCGGCGCCAGCGCCTGCGCCTTTCCCCGCGCAAGGCGCGCGGCATGGGGGCGCGGCAATTCGCGCGGCAGCGGGCTCTCGTCGATATCGGCGGCAACGATCCGCGCAGGCGCGATCCCGAGCCGCCCGAGCAGTTCACGGCGGCGCGGGCTGGCCGAGGCCAGTATCAGTGCGGGAGATGTCAGGTGAGGGACGACGGGCTCGGCCACGCAGGCGCGATCCCGCTCAGGACGGGCCGGGTCCGCCGCGGCCGGGCATGAAGCGGTAGGTGATGCGCGCCTTGGACAGGTCGTAAGGCGTCAGCTCGCACAGCACTTCGTCGCCAACCAGCACGCGGATGCGGTTCTTGCGCATCCGCCCTGCCGTGTGGCCCAGCACTTCGTGGCCGTTTTCCAGCTCCACCCGGAACATGGCATTGGGCAGCAGTTCCACCACCCGCCCGCGCATTTCCAGGAGTTCTTCCTTCGCCATGCGGGTTCAGGCTGCTTTGCTAATCATGGTCATGGCCGCGGCCCATAGCGGCGGTCGCGGCAAAAGGAAAGCCCGCCGGCATCAGTGCAAAAAGGCCACTCTCACATAGCTGATACAGGTGCGACACTTTGTTACCCTGTGCAACTTGCCTCGTTCGCGCATTGAACGGCATTGCGGGACCCGAAGTGGTGGGCCGTCACCATAAATGAGGATACAAGAACTTGCGTCAGATCGCCCCCAGCTGCAGCCTGCTTACCCTGGCCGTTTTGCTCGCCGCGCTACCCGCTGCTGCCGGTGCCCAGGACGCTGCCACGCCCACCGGGGCTGCGCCCGCTGCCAGCACCGACGCTGGTGTGGCGGCAGAGGCCCAGGCCACCGCAGCGCAGGACGGCGGTGAAAGCGCCCTTCCCGGCGGAGCGGTGATCGACGAGAGCGCCAACGAGATCATCGTTTTCGCTCAGAGCCTGCGCGGACAGGTCGACGCGCCGCAGCCCCCGCTGCTGGAACTGGGGGAGGAGGAGATCGCCGCTTACGGCGTTGGTTCGATCGAGGAGCTGATCCAGCAGCTTGCCCCGCAGATCACCAGCGCGCGCGGTCGCGGCGACGGCGGGCCCGTGTTCCTGGTGAACGGCGTGCGCATCGCCAGTTTTCGCGAGCTGCGTTCCTATCCTCCCGAAGCGATCTCCCGCGTGGAGGTGTTCTCCGAAGAGGTGGCCCAGCGCTATGGCTATTCGGCCGATCAGCGGGTGGTCAACCTGATCCTGAAGGACAATTACGAAAGCCGCGAGATCGAGGCTGAGTACGGCCAGCCCTGGGCCGGCGGCTATTCCACGCAGCAGGTGGAGGCGACGTACCTGCGCATCGACGGGCCCAGCCGCCTCAACTTCAACCTGGAATGGCAGAATTCAAGCCTGCTGACGGAAGCGGAGCGCGGCGTGGTGCAGGCGGTCGGCAGCGTGCCGACCTTCGCCAGCGACCCTGACCCGGCCGCCTATCGCAGCCTGGTCAGCGACAGCGCCGAAGTGGAAGCCACGGCTAACTGGGCCACCAGCCTGGGCGACAGCGGTACGTCGCTGAGCCTGAACGGCACCTTTGAGCGCGAGAACTCGCTCAACTACCAGGGCCTCGACACGATCACGCTGACCGATCCGGATGGGATAACTGCACTTCGGACGCTTGGCGCCGACGACCCGCTGACCGTGGACCGACGGACGGATACCTACTCGCTGGGCGGAGCCCTGAATGGCTCGCTGGGGGACTGGCAGCTGGCCGGAACGGTGGATGCCAGTCGCGCAGACCAGCGCACGCGGATCGGGCGTTCGCTCGATAGCGACAACTCCGCTGCCTATGCCGCGCTGGTGACCGCCTCCGCCGCCGGCACGCTGGCGCTCGATGGCGATCTCGGTTCGTTGCCGGATGCGGGATATGACACATCGCGCACCGCGACCGATACGGTCAGCTCCAAATTCACCGCCCGTGGCCATCCCTTCTACCTGCCGGCAGGTGACGTCTCGGTCTCTTTCGATGGGGGCTATGACTGGACCCGCATCACCAGCGAGGACACGCGGACCGACGGGCGCGCGCGGCTGGTCCGCGGCAATCTGAACGGCGGCGTCAATCTGGGCATCCCGTTGACCAGCGTGGGCGACGATGTGCTCCCCTGGGTCGGCGATCTGACGCTGAACCTCAGCGGCGGGATCGACTACCTGTCGGACTTCGGCCTGCTGACCGATTGGTCGGCCGGGCTGACCTGGGGCATCACGGATACGCTGACCTTCAACGGAAGCTATATTGCCCGCAGGGCCGCGCCGACGCTGGCGCAGCTCGGCGATCCGCGGATCGAGACGCCCAACGTGTCGATCTACGATCTGTCGACCGGGCAGACGGTGCTGGCCACCGTGATCACGGGCGGCAATGCCGATCTGCCGGAACAGAGCCAGGGCGACTGGAAGTTGGGCCTGAACTGGGAGCTGCCGGTCCTGGAGCGGTCGAACTTCACCATCGACTACCTCGACAACAAATCGGACAATGTCGCTGCTGGTTTCCCGACGCTGACCCCCACCATCGAGGCGGCGTTCCCCGGCCGGGTGATCCGCGATGCGGCAGGCAATCTGCTGTCTGTCGACCAGCGCCCGGTGACCTTCGCCCGGCAGAAGACCCGTTCCATCCAGGTCGGCCTCAACCTGTCCGGCACGGTCGGCGAGCCGTTGCCGGAAGCGGAGCAGCCGCAGAACACCGGCATCCGCGGCCAACTGCGTCAGGCCGCCGCGGGTGGAGCGGCCGGTGGCCCCGGCGGCGCGATGCGCGAAATGACGGACGAGCAGCGCCAGCAAATGGCGGCGTTCCGCCAGACCTTCTGCTCCAGCGACGCCGCCGTCAGCGGCGCGGCCGACCTGACCGTCCTGCCCGAGGGGTTGCAACAGCGTCTGCGCGGGGAGGACGGCCAGATCGATCCGGAGCGGCTGGCCCTGTTCAAGGAACGCTTCTGCAGCCGCGAAGCAGGCTCGCCCTTCGGGCGCGGCGCCGGCGCGCGCGGGCGAGGTGAAGCGCCGCCCGCCGGAGCAGCGGCCGCCGCCGGCGGCCCGCCCCCGGGCGGCGCCGGCGGACCTGCCGGCGGCCGTGGCCCCGGCGGCGGGGGTCGTGGTCCCGGCGGTGGCGGCCCCGGCGGCGGAGGTGGCCTCGGCGGCGGCGGCAATGGGCAGGGCCGCTGGTTCGGCAATCTGACCTACAATTACACCATCGACAACGAGGTGCTGGTATCCGCGGGTGGACCGGTGCTCGACCTGCTGGACGGCGATGCGCTGACTGGTGGCGGACAGCCGCGCCATACCGCCACAGCACGCGGCGGCCTGTCATATCGTGGTTTCGGCGGGTTCCTGTCGGCCGAGTATACCGGCTCCAGCACGCTCGACGGCTCCGGACTGCCGGGCAGCGTGGACCTGACCTTCAACGATCTGGTCACGTTCGACGTGCGGACCTTCATCGATTTCAACCAGCGCACGAGCTGGCTGGAATCGGCGCCGTTCCTGCGCAATGCCCGCTTGTCCTTTTCCATCGACAACATTCTGGACGCGCGGCAGCGGGTCACGGATGGCAGCGGGACGGTGCCGATCCGCTACCAGCCCTTCCTGGTGGATCCGGTCGGACGCAGCTTCGAGGTTGAGTTGCGCAAGCTGTTCTGACGATCGCCACCGGTCGCGACGGCGGTTCCATGCCGTTGCGGCCGGGGAACGGGGCGCCTATCTGCCCTACCATGTCGCGCAGCGAAGCCGGTTCTCCCAACGATCCCCGAGGTTCGTCCCGCTTCAACGAGGAGCGGGCGACCTACACGGTCAAGTCCGTCCAACCGGACCTGGAGGCCGGCGTCGCCGCGATCCGCGAGACGCTGCGCACGCTGAAGCCCAAGCCCGGTGTCTACCGCATGGTCGATGCACGGGGTGAGGTGCTTTATGTCGGCAAGGCGCGCGCGCTGAAGAACCGCGTCGCCAATTACACGCAGATCGCCAACCTTTCCAACCGCCTGCGCCGGATGGTCGGGCAAACGCGCGGGATGGAGATCGTCACCACGAATTCGGAGGCGGAGGCGCTGTTGCTGGAGGCGCAGCTGATCAAGCGCTTCCGTCCGCCCTACAATGTGCTGCTGCGGGACGACAAAAGCTTCCCCTTCATCCTGCTGCGCACCGGACACGACTTTCCCCGCATCCAGAAGCATCGCGGAGCCCGCAAGGCCCAGGGGCACTATTACGGGCCCTTCGCCAGTGCCGGCTCCGTCAACACGACCATCAACGCACTGCAGAAGCTGTTTCTGCTGCGCAGCTGCACCGACAGCTTCTTCGCGCGGCGTGACCGGCCGTGCCTGCTTTATCAGATCAAGCGCTGCTCTGCGCCGTGCGTCGGCCGCATCGATCAAGCTGGCTATGCCGAGCTGATCGGGGAGGCGAAGGACTTCCTGGGCGGACGATCAGGCGCGGTGCAGAAGAAGATCGAGGTGCAGATGGCCCAGGCGGCAGAGGCGCTCGATTTCGAGCGCGCCGCCATGCTGCGCGATCGCCTGCGCGCTGCCACCTTCATCCAGGGCAGCCAGGCGATCAACGCCGAGGGGGTCGGTGACGCCGATGTCTTCGCCCTGTCCAGCAAGGGTGGCCATGTCGGCATCCAGGGCTTCTTCATTCGCGGCGGGCAGAACTGGGGCCATCGCGCCTTCTTCCCCAGCCACACGAGCGAGGTGGCGGAGGAGGAGGTGCTGGCCCGCGTGCTCGCCCAGTTCTACGAGGAGGTGCCCCCGCCGCGCACCATCCTGGTCGACCGTGACCTGCCCGAACGCGAACTGCTGGAGGAGGCATTCTGCGCCCTTGCCGGCCGCCGGGTGGAGATCAGCATCCCGCAGCGCGGCGACCGCCGCCGCCTGCTGGAGCAGGCGCGCCGCAATGCGGAAGAGGCGCTGGACCGACGGATGGCGGAAAGCGGCACCCAAGCCAGGCTGATGACCGAGCTGACCGAGTTCCTGGAACTGGCGGAGGAGCCGCAGCGGATCGAGGTTTACGACAACAGCCATATCCAGGGCACCAAGGCCGTCGGCGCGATGATCGTCGCCGGACCGCAGGGCTTCCTCAAGAACCAGTATCGCAAGTTCAACATCCGCTCCGCCCAGACCAATGACGACTATGCGATGATGCGCGAAGTGATGGGCCGCCGCTTCGCACGGGCGCTGGAGGAAGATCCGGACCGTGATGGCGGGATGTGGCCCGACCTGGTCCTGATCGACGGGGGCAAGGGGCAGATGTCCTCTGTCCGGGACGCGTTGGAGGAGCTGGGGATTGAGGATGTGCCGCTGATCGCGATTGCCAAGGGCCCGCACCATGGGCGGGAGGGGCGCGAAGTCTTTCATTTCCCGGATGGGCGGGAGAAGATGCTTCCGGTCAATTCACCGCTGCTGTTCTATCTCCAGCGCCTGCGCGACGAGGTCCACCGTTTTGTGATCGGAGCTCATCGGGAAAAACGCAGCCGGGCCATCACCGCCAGCCCGCTGGACGAGATCCCCGGCATCGGCCCGGCGCGCAAGCGCGCGCTGCTGCTGCATTTCGGCACCGCGGGGAAGGTGCGGGCGGCGGGCCTGGAAGATTTGCAGCGCGCGCCGGGGGTGAGTGCGGCGGTGGCCCAGGCAGTGTACGACTTCTATCACTCGCGGGGGTAAGGTTCTGCCCTAAGTTAGATTGGGAACCCCGGCAAAGGAGGATCGAAATGGCAGTGAAAGGTGCAGGCGGGAATTCCGGAGCGGTCACGACCAAGGGCGGCGATGGCGCCGGAGGCAGCACCGGCACTGGTCGCGGCGGCGGCAACAACGGACGGGGAAAGCAGTCCGCATCCAAGAAGAAGTCGCCAGACAAAGACAATGAGGTCGACAGTGCGCCACACGGAAACTGACTGAGGGGTACCTCCGCGTCCGCCGGGCGTGCAGGAGCGTCGGAAGCCGCAAGGCTTACGCCAGGCGCACCATGCCCTCCTGCGCCACGCTCGCCACCAGGCGGCCGTCACGGGTAAATATCTGTCCCCGGCCATATCCGCGGGCGAGGCCGGACCACGGGCTCTCGATCACATAGAGCAGCCAGTCATCGGCGCGAAAATCGCCGTGAAACCACAGGGCATGGTCCAGACTGGCGGCCTTCACATCGCCGCGCGGAAAGCTGAGCCCATGAGGCTGCAACGCGGTCGATAGCAGCTGGAAGTCGCTGGCATAGGCAAGCACCGCCTTGTGCACCGGTCGGTGATCGGGCAGCGGGGCGACGGTGCGGAACCACACATGGGCGACCGGCGGGCGCACTGTCGGGTCCATCCAGTCGCGCGGTTCGACCGAGCGGAAGTCGATCGGGCGCGAGCGGATCATGAACTGCTTGGCCAGCCCCTCCGCCATCTGGTCTGCAACCTGCCGGCGGATCTGCACGTCGGAGGTCAGCTCCTCCGGCGGGGGCACGTCGGGCATCTTCGCGAATTGGTGCGCCGGTCCATCCTGCGGTTCCTGGAACGACACGATCAGGTTCAGGATCGGCTCGCCCTGCTGGCTCGCCACCACTCGCCGGTTGGAGAAACTCCGCCCGTCCAGGTCGCGCTTCACGCGAAATTCGATCGAGTGCTGATCGGTGCCGGGTCGCAGAAAATAGGCGTGCAACGAATTGGTGTGGCGGCTTTCGGGCACCGTGCGCCGGGCCGCGCCAAGCGCCTGGGCGATCGCCTGCCCGCCGAACACGCGACCGGTGGCATCCGGACGGTTGCGCCCGATGAACCGATCGCCGCCGCGCGGCTCCAGATCGAGCAGGAGGGTCAGCTCCGCTACCAGCTGCTCGGGCGTTGGCCCCTTGGAGTCATGGCTCGCCATTGCGGCACGCACATGGGCGGCACGCGAAGCCTAGTCAACTTCCTTGCGCGACCGTTACATGCCGCCATGCGGGCAGTGATTGGCGTCGTCCGGCTATCCGCCAGCCAGAGCCGCCAGCAGCAGCAAGGCGACGATGTTCGTGATCTTGATCATCGGGTTCACCGCCGGGCCGGCCGTGTCCTTGTACGGATCGCCTACCGTGTCGCCGGTTACCGCCGCCTTGTGCGCTTCTGACCCCTTGCCGCCATGATGGCCGTCCTCGATATACTTCTTGGCGTTGTCCCACGCGCCGCCCCCGCTGGTCATCGACAGGGCCACGAACAACCCGCTGACGATCACACCCAACAGCAGCGCGCCCAGCGCGGCGAAGCCGTTCTGCCGGCCGGCGACCAGCGTAATGACGCCGTAGACGGCAACCGGAGCCAGCACCGGCAGCAGGCTCGGCACGATCATCTCCTTGATCGCGGCGCGGGTGACCAGATCCACCGTGCGGGCGTAATCGGGGCGGCTGGTCCCGGCCATGATGCCGGGATCCGCGTGGAACTGCGCGCGCACATCCTGCACCACATCACCGGCGGCGCGGCCCACCGCGGTCATGCCCATTGCTGCAAACAGGTATGGCAGCAGCGCGCCCAGCAGCAGCCCGACGATGACGTAGGGGTTCTCCAGGCTGAAATCGACGTCGATGTCGGGGAAGAACTCGGCCAGGTCAGTGGTATAGGCGGCAAACAGCACCAGCGCGGCGAGCCCGGCGGAGCCGATCGCGTAACCCTTCGTTACCGCCTTGGTGGTGTTGCCCACCGCGTCCAGCGCATCCGTGCGGGCGCGCACATCGGCGGGC